>OIXG01001105.1_pt1 | contig 28127 bp, 23 predicted proteins | sample 1587731 | NCBI WGS metagenome assembly OIXG01 (sample SAMEA3888908, study PRJEB22519) | human gut metagenome | biome: human gut; feature: human-associated habitat; material: faeces | place: Denmark | collected 2010 | reverse complement strand
GAGAAAGAGACAGTTCCGTCAGTTATGGATTGCTCGTATCAACGCAGCAGCTCGTCTCAACGGACTTTCATACAGCCAGTTCATGCACGGCTTAAAGTTAGCAAACGTTGACCTTAACCGTAAGGTATTAGCTGATATGGCTGTTACAGATGCAGCAGGATTTGCTAAATTAGTAGAGGTTGCTAAATCTAAGCTTGCTTAGTTTAGCATAAAGAGATATATGAAAAAGCTGCCGGGCTTCATGTGAAGCCTGGTAGCTTTTTTTATTCTTGAGCTTTTTTGTATTTACTGCGATACTCCTTAGGCGAAAGGCCTTTTATTTTATGAAAGGTCTTTGAAAAATAAAGGCTGTTATCAAACCCTATAGAGCCTGCAATTGCTGTGATGGACAATGAGGAGTGTTTAAGCAGATAGCATGCCTGTTTGATTCTGAAATCGGTCAGATATTCCTTTGGCGATACACCGAGGATGCTCTGGAAGGAACGGAACAGGTGACTTCGGCTTAAGCCTATATATGATGCAATATCCTCAACGGTGATAGGGTATGAATAGTTGGCGGAGATGTATTCGATGCCCTTTTGTACATAGGAGTTTGCACTGTTTTGCGGCGGCTTTGATGTGGCGGCACTGACAAAAAGAGCGAGGGTGGTGTAGAGTCGCCCGGTCATTTCGAGTGCATTTTCAAATTCTGTGCCTCTGGCGTCGTATATATGCATGAGCTGTCTTTTGATTTCGTTTCCGTTTGATACACTGTGTATGTATGGATGCGCTTTTGTGAAATCAGTGGCTCTTAAAATGGTTGCAGCATCGCTGCCGGTAAAGCCTACCCAGGTATATTCCCAAGGATCTTGCGCATCAGCCTGATAAATCACTTCGGTATTTGGATATACGAGAAACGCATCACCGGGAGTTAATGTGTGAACACTGCCATTTACAGTGTAGCGGCCTTTACCGCTTATGATATAGTGAATCAGATAATGGTCTCTGATACCGGGGCCCCACTGATACAGGCTATCACAGCTCTGGAAGCCTACGTTATATACGGACAGAGATACAAGCTCTTTTTCTTTTACGATATAGGAATTTTTGTATTTATTATTCATATTGCCTACCTTTACAACATTTTTACATATTTCTTCTACATTTTATTCTATACAAAAATGAGCAAATGCGCTACAATAAATTTAACAAAAATGAAAAGGAGATATTTATTATGGCAATTTTAGTTACTGGTGGAGCCGGATATATCGGAAGCCACACATGTGTGGAGCTTCTTGATGCAGGCTACGATGTTGTAGTACTTGACAATCTTTCAAATTCTTCTGAGAAGTCACTTGACAGAGTTAAGGCTCTTACAGGCAAAGAAGTAAAGTTCTATAAGGGAGATATCCTTGACAGAGACATCTTAAATAAGATTTTTAAGGAAGAAAAGATAGATAGCTGTATTCACTTTGCAGGACTCAAAGCAGTAGGAGAGTCTGTGGCAAAGCCTTGGGAGTACTATAACAATAATATTGCAGGAACACTTACACTTGTTGATGTGATGAGACAGAATGGCTGCAAGAGCATCATTTTCTCTTCATCAGCTACAGTATACGGAGATCCTGCACAGATTCCTATCACAGAGGAGTGTCCAAAGGGACAGTGTACAAACCCATATGGCTGGACAAAGTCTATGCTTGAGCAGATACTTATGGACATCTATAAGGCAGATAATGAGTGGAACGTTATTCTTCTTCGTTACTTCAATCCAATCGGAGCTCATAAGAGTGGTACAATGGGTGAGAATCCAAACGGTATTCCAAACAACCTCATGCCTTACATCACACAGGTGGCAGTAGGCAAGCTAAAAGAGCTTGGAGTATTCGGAGATGACTATGATACTCCTGACGGAACAGGTGTGAGAGATTACATCCATGTAGTTGACCTTGCGGTTGGACATGTCAAGGCTTTAAAGAAAATTGAGGAGAATGCAGGTCTTTGCATCTACAATCTTGGAACAGGACATGGCTACAGCGTGCTTGATATTGTAAAGAATTTCGAGGCTGCAACAGGGGTTAAGATTCCTTATACAATAAAGCCTAGAAGACCTGGCGATATTGCTACATGCTACTGTGATCCATCAAAGGCCAAGAGAGAGCTCGGCTGGGAAGCACAGTATGGTATTAAGGAGATGTGTGCCGACTCATGGAGATGGCAGAAGAACAATCCTAACGGATACGATGATTAATTATGATAAATTTTTAATTCAGGCTTATACTTAAATTATTTATGCCTTGGAGTATTTTGTGGTAAACAGAATATTTCAAGGCATTTTCTTGTTAGGTAGAATTATTTTATCAAAGCGTGGATAGACGCCGGACGCACCCGCAGCAGTAAAATACACCTTGCATGCGTGACTAGCGAAGCTGTTTAGATACTGTAGAATTATGCCTATGAAACACAGAAATGACTTGCCATGGAAGGCAAGTCAAGGAGAACCGCGCCACGGATGGCGCGTTTCGACGGTTTCGTCAAGCAGAGGAAGCCTAAAAAGCATAATTCGTACAGTATCTTGACAGCGTAGCGTTAGCGCATGCAAGGTGTATTTTACTGCTGCGGGTGCGTCCGGCGTCAGCAACAATCTAAAAATAAAAAAAACATCGCATAAATGCGATGCTTTCGGGTTGGGCTGTATTTAATTAAATAAATATCAGTGAGCAGTCCGTACGGGAATCGAACCCGTGTTTCCGCCGTGAGAGGGCGGCGTCTTAACCGCTTGACCAACGAACCGTGTATTATACTATCATGGAGTTTCAAAAAAAGCAAGTACTTTTTTAAAAAAACTTGATTTTTTTTCCTGATAGTGCTATTATACCTATGATAACAACGTTGACTAGATTGAGAGAGGGCAAAAGTCCTCTCTCAATTCACGTTTATAAACATCAGGCAGCTATTCAGAACCACTTGGAACAATTATGAATAGTTACAAGTATAAAAAAGAGAGGTGATAAAATGTCAAAGGCAAGTGTATATGAGGCAAAGACGGAGAGCTTTATACAACCAATTCTTGACAGCATGAATTTTGAGCTTGTTGATGTCGAGTATGTTAAGGAAGGCGGCGTGAACTACCTGAGAGCATATATCGATAAGGAGGGTGGCATAACTGTTGATGACTGTGAAGTGGTTGCAAGGCAGATGAATGAGATTCTCGACAGAGAGGACTATATTCCTGATTCGTACACCTTCGAGGTCAGCTCGCCGGGGCTTGGAAGACCTCTCAAGAAGGAAAAGGACTATGTGCGCAATATGAATAAGGAGATAGAGATTCGCACATACAGGGCTATCAACAAATCAAAGGAATTTTATGGTCTGCTTAAAGCCTATGATAAGGATACAGTGACAATAACCGATGAAGACGGCAATGAGACTACATTCAATAAGAGTGACATTGCGCTTATACGTCAGGCATTGGATTTTTAATTAAAGCGCACGATAACACAAATAGGAGGAAAAAATAATGAGCAATGAGTTATTAGAAGCGTTAAATATATTAGAGCAGGAGAAAAACATCAGTAAAGAAACTTTACTTGAGGCAATTGAGAACTCTCTTGTGACTGCCTGCAAGAACCATTTTGGTAAATCAGACAATGTAAAGGTAGAAATAGATCCTGAGACATGTGCTTTCTCATGCTACCAGGAGAAGACGGTTGTAGATACGGTTGAGGATCCGGTTGAGGAGATTTCCTTAGCAGATGCGCACAAGGTAAACGGTAACTATCAGCTTGGAGATATCGTGAGAGTTGAGGTTAAGTCAAAGGAATTCGGACGTATCGCTACACAGAACGCAAAGAATGTTATCCTTCAGAAAATCCGCGAGGAGGAGAGAAAGGTAATATTTGACGAGTACAACAGCAAGGAAAAGGATGTTGTGACAGGTGTTGTTCAAAGATACATCGGAAAGAATGTCAGCATCAACTTAGGTAAGGCAGATGCACTTCTGACTGAGAGTGAGCAGATAAAGGGTGAGGTATTCAAGCCTACAGAGCGTATCAAGGTATATATCCTTGAGGTTAAGTCCACATCAAAGGGACCAAAGATTCTTGTTTCAAGAACACATCCTGAGCTTGTGAAGAGACTTTTCGAGTCAGAGGTTACAGAGGTTAAAGAGGGCATAGTTGAGATAAAGGCTATTTCACGTGAGGCCGGAAGCAGAACAAAGATTGCAGTATGGTCAAATGATCCAAACGTAGACCCTGTAGGAGCATGTGTAGGTATGAATGGTGCCAGAGTAAATGCTATCGTAAATGAGCTTCGCGGTGAGAAAATCGATATCATCACATGGGATGAAAATCCGGCAATACTTATCCAGAACGCACTTAGCCCTGCAAAGGTTATCTCTGTTATCGCAGATGCAGATGAGAAATCAGCAAAGGTTGTTGTTCCGGATTATCAGCTTTCACTTGCAATCGGTAAGGAAGGACAGAATGCAAGACTTGCAGCAAGACTTACAGGCTTCAAGATTGATATCAAGAGCGAGACACAGGCCAGAGAGTCAGGGGACTTCATGGATTATGAGAATGATTATGAAGAGGATGATTATGATGACGATTATGATTATTCGGATAATGAGCTTGCTGAGAACGAGAGATTAGCTGATACAGAACAGGCAGAGGCTTTTGATACAGAGGCTGACGAGAACGAAGCAGCAGGTACAGAAAATGATGCGGCAGATAGTGGTGATGAGCAGTAATGGCAAATAAAAAGATTCCAATGCGCAAATGCGTAGGCTGTCAGGAGATGAAGGAAAAGAAGTCACTTATTCGCGTGGTAAAGACTGCGGAGGGCGACATAATTCTCGATGACACCGGCAAGAAAAACGGCAGGGGAGCTTATATATGTAAGAGTCTTGAATGCTTTAAAAAGGCTAAAAAGACAAAGGCACTTGAGAGATCCCTTGGCGTTAGTGTATCAGAACAGGTATATGAGGAGCTTGAAAAGGAGATGAACCAAATTGACAGATAGAGTACTTTCTATGCTGGGCTTAGCAGCAAAGTCAGGCAATGTGGTTAGCGGAGAGTTTTCTACAGAGAAAGCTGTAAAGACTGGAAAGGCATTTTTAGTGATAGTTGCAGATGATTCATCAGACAACACAAAGAAGCATTTTTCGGATATGACTGCTTTCTATGAGGTTCCGATTTATTTTTATAGTGACAAGGTGGGGTTAGGGAATGCAATAGGCAAAGAGTTTCGCGCTTCCCTTGCAGTAACGGATGAAAACCTTGCAAATGCAGTGATAAAAAAGCTGCAGTCGAATAAAACTGAATAATGGAGGAAAATAGATATATGGCAAAAATGAGAGTTCATGAACTTGCAAAAGAATTAAATATAAAGTCGCAGGAAGTCATAGACACATTAAACGGCACACAGTTTGCTGTCAAAAATGTGCAGAGCGGTCTTGAGGATGAGGCACAGCAAATTGTACGAAAGAAGTACGCGAAAACAGAAGTAAAAAAAGATGCACCTAAGAAGGAAGAACCTAAAAAGGAAGAACCTAAAAAGGATGAGGCTAAGGCAGCCGACAGACCAAAGAAAAAGGCAAGCATCACAGCAGTTTTCAATGCCCAGTACAGTAAGCAGGGTAGGAAAACAAATGGTGGAAACGGCAGCGGAAATAATGGAAATAACAGTTCGCAGCGCAGGAATGGCAATGGAAGACGCGATAATCAGTCATCACGTCCTGAGCAGCACAGCATTATTAAGCCAAGACCGGTCGGAGAGAGAGCTATGCGCCCTATAAGTGAGCGTACAGCAGATCCGTATGCAGATATGAAGGCAGCCAATTCACGTCCGGCACGTCAGGCTGACGCAGACAGAAGAGGCGACAGACGTCAGGATAATGGTGACAGAATCAACAACAGAAATACTGACAGAAATACCGACAGAAATGCCGACAGAAGCAGAAATACGGACAGAAACAGCGATAGAAGACCAAACAATCGCGACAATAACCGCGATAACAGCAGAGACAATAATAGAGACAATAACAGAGGCTTCAGAAATGACTCCAGACGTCCTGCAGAGGGTGGCAGAAGCTTTGACAAAAATAATGACAGAAGCAGAAGCAATGACAGAAGCAGGAGCAATGACAGAAATAACGATAGAACAGGCAGCAGAGGTGATGACAGAAATCGTTTCAGAAAAGAAACAGTTGCAGTTGCAGCTCCTGATGATGTAAGAGGAAAGGAGAGCCGCGACAGAGGCAACGACAGAAAGAATAAGCATAATCACAATCAGAGCCAGAAGCAGGATAAGCTCGGAAAGAAGCAGGAGAATTACATCAATCTCGAGAAGCACGGCGGAAAGAAAAAGCCACAGCAGCCGAAGGCACAGCCAAAAGAGGATGAGAACGAGATTAAGACAATTTCTCTTCCGGAGAAGATTACAATAAGGGATTTAGCTGATAAGATGAAGGTTCAGCCTTCAGCCATCGTAAAGAAGCTTTTCATGAAGGGCGAGATGGTAACAGTTAACTCTGAGGTTGATTTTGCAGCTGCTGAGGAGATTGCGTTAGAGTTCAATTTCATATGTGAGGAAGAGGAGAAAGTCGATGTGATTGCAGAGCTTCTCAAGGAGGATGAAGAGGATGAGAGCAAGATGGTTCCTCGTCCACCTGTAGTCTGCGTAATGGGTCACGTAGATCATGGTAAGACATCACTGCTTGATGCCATCAGACAGACACGTGTTACAGACCGTGAGGCAGGTGGTATCACACAGCACATCGGTGCATCTGTTGTATCAATCAATGGCCAGAACATCACATTCCTTGATACACCGGGACATGAGGCATTTACAGCAATGCGTATGCGTGGTGCAAACTCTACTGATATCGCAATCCTTGTTGTTGCTGCAGATGATGGTGTAATGCCACAGACTGTTGAGGCAATAAACCATGCAAAGGCAGCCGGTGTAGAGATTATCGTTGCTGTCAACAAGATAGATAAGCCAAGTGCCAATATCGACAAGGTTAAGCAGGAACTCTCAGAGTATGAGCTTATCCCGGAGGATTGGGGCGGAAGCACAATATTCTGTCCTGTATCTGCACATACTAAGGAGGGTATCGACAATCTCCTTGAGATGATTCTTCTCACAGCAGAGGTTCTTGAGCTCAAGGCTAATCCTGATAGAAATGCAAGAGGTCTCGTAATCGAGGCGCAGCTTGACAAGGGCCGTGGTGCGGTTGCCACAGTGCTTGTACAAAAAGGAACACTCCATGTCGGAGATCCTATCGCATGCGGAAGCAGCTATGGTAAGGTAAGAGCCATGATTGATGACAAGGGCCGCAGAGTAAAGGAGGCTAAGCCTTCTACACCTGTAGAGATACTTGGACTCAACAGTGTGCCATCAGCAGGTGAGACATTTGTGGCATGTGATTCAGAGAAGGAGGCAAAGGCATTCTCTGACACATATATTTCAGAGGAGAAGAATAAGCTCATCGAGGATACAAAGGCAAAGATGTCACTTGATGATCTGTTCTCACAGATTCAGTCAGGCAACATGAAGGAGCTTGATATCATCGTAAAGGCAGATGTACAGGGTTCAGTTGAAGCTGTTAAGCAGAGTCTTGTCAAGCTTTCAAATGAGGAGGTTGTGGTCAAGGTCATCCATGGCGGCGTTGGTGCCATCAACGAGTCAGATGTTATCCTTGCATCAGCATCAAATGCAATCATCATTGGCTTTAACGTCAGGCCGGATCCTGTTGCCAAGGCTACAGCAGACCGTGAGGGCGTAGATATCAGACTTTACAAGGTCATCTACAATGCAATCGAGGATGTATCTGCGGCCATGAAGGGTATGCTTGATCCTGTATTTGAGGAGAAGGTTATCGGACATGCGGAAATCAGACAGATTTTCAAGGCTTCAGGCGTTGGAAACATTGCAGGTTCATATGTGCTTGACGGATTTATGGAGAGAGGCTGCCGTGTCAGAATTAGCAGAGAGGGTGAGCAGATATTCGAGGGAGACCTTGCTTCACTCAAGAGATTCAAGGATGACGTCAAGGAGGTCAAGACAGGCTATGAGTGTGGTCTTGTATTTGACGGATTTAATGATATTCAGGAATTCGATATAGTTGAAGCTTACAAGATGGTAGAGGTTCCGAGATAATCATATATTGGTTATCTTGAATTAATACAGCTATTCGGATAGTTACGGTTTAATATAAAAAGAAAGCGGGATTATATGAGAAAGAACAGCATAAAAAATATTCGTATCAACGAAGAGGTAATGCGTGAACTGTCAAATATCATACGCGGTGAGATAAAGGATCCGCGTATCAATCCCATGACAAGTGTTGTTGCTGTCGAGGTGGCACCTGATTTAAAGACAGCAAAGGCTTATATCAGTGTGCTTGGTGACAAGAAATCACAGGCTGATACACTTGCAGGACTTAAGTCAGCGGAGGGATATATACGCAGAACTCTCGCAAAGAACATCAATTTAAGAAATACACCTGCCATTACATTTATCATAGACCAGTCTATAGAGTATGGTGTTGAGATGTCTAAAAAGATTGATGAAGTAACAAAAAATCTCAAAGAGGATTAACAAAGAGGATTGATTATGACAGAGATTGATTCTATTTTAAAGGATGCACAATCAGTTGCCGTTTCCGGTCATGTGAGACCGGACGGCGACTGTGTCGGCTCAACACTTGCGGTATACAACTACATAAAGGATTATTATCCTGATATAAAGGCAAGGCTTTATTTAGAGCCAAGCCCGAACATCTTTAAGTTCATGCAAAGAGCAGATGAGATTGACAGCGGCTATGCGGATGATACAGTATACGATCTGTTCATAGCATGTGACTGCAGTGACACAGGCAGACTGGGAAGTGCAGCTAAGTATTTTGAGTCTGCAAAAAGGACACTTTGCATAGATCATCATGTTACAAACGGGGCCTTTGCAGACGCAAATTACATCTTTCCGGATGCGAGCTCAACCTGTGAGCTTGTGTTTGAACTTCTGCCGAAGGAGCGCATCACAATACAGATAGCAGAGTGTATTTACACAGGCATGGTGCATGATACAGGCGTGTTCCAGTATTCATGCACTTCAAAAAAGACTATGGATATAGCAGGCTCCCTGATGGAGATGGGCATTGATTATTCAAGGATAATCGATGATACATTTTATACAAAGACATTTGCTCAGAACAAGATTATGGGGCAGGCACTTTTGAATGCTGCTTTGTATCTGAATGGTGATGTTATATTGTCTGCAGTATCGCGCGCTGAGATGGAGAAGTATGATGTGCTACCAAAGCATCTTGATGGTATTGTAAATCAGCTGCGTGTGACAAAGGATATAAAGGTTGCTGTATTTCTCTACGAAAATGAGGATGGTACCTACAAGGGCAGTCTGCGCGTAAACGGTGATTATGATGTGGCAAAGGTTGCGTCGGTATTTGGTGGCGGCGGACATGTAAAGGCCGCAGGATTTACAATCGAAGGACCGCTTGATGTGGCGACAGAGCGCATTCTTACAGCAGTTAAGGACAATATTTAGGGAGAGATTCTTGGGCAGATGGTTAATGGAATAATCAATGTATACAAGGAAAAGGGCTATACAAGCTTTGACGTTGTGGCAAAGCTTCGAGGCATATTCCACCAGAAGAAGATTGGTCATACAGGTACACTTGATCCTGATGCGCAAGGAGTCCTTCCTGTCTGCCTTGGAAAGGCAACCAGAGTGTGTGACCTTTTGACAGATAAGGACAAGGTCTATAAAGCTGTGCTGCTTTTAGGACAGGAGACAGATACACAGGATATTTCAGGGCAGATCTTAAATCAGGCTAAGGTCAATGTGACTGATCAGGCGGTGTATGATGCAATATCACAGTTTATTGGCAGACAAAAGCAGGTGCCGCCAATGTATTCGGCTCTAAAGGTCAATGGGAAAAAGCTCTATGAGCTTGCCAGGGAGGGCAAGGTTATAGAGAGAAAAGCTAGGGATATCGAGGTGTTTGATATCAAGGTTGAAAGCATTGATTTGCCTGAGGTTACGATGACGGTGCACTGTTCAAAGGGCACATATATCAGGACGCTGTGCAATGACATCGGAGAGAGGCTGGGCTGCCATGGCTGTATGAAGTCACTGCTTAGAGTAAGGGTAGCAGGCTTTGACTTAGAGCATGCACTTACACTTTCGCAGATTCAGTCAAAGGTGGACGAAGGCTGCTTTGATATGGTGATGCCTGTTGACGGAGTATTCGAAAATCTGCCGGCAGTGCATACTGCTTCAGATGCTGATAAGCTTGTCAGAAATGGAAATAAAATTCCGGCAGTGCTTACGGATTATTTAAAACACAGTGCTGACTCTGATATAAGATACAGAGTATACAATCATGAGGGCATATTTGTCGGTGTGTATTCGTATCTTGATGAGACCGGTGAGTTTAAGCCGGTTAAGATTTTTATGGAATAGAATAGTATACAGATATTATGGAATATATAAGCAAAACTCTGGATTTTCATGTCAAGGAGCCGTCCGTCATCTCGTTTGGAAAGTTTGACGGGCTTCACCGAGGACATGAATTTCTGATGGAAAAGCAAATTGAACAGAGCAATCTGCATGGCTACAAGCGCATCATATTTACGTTTGACATTCCTCCCAAATCGGAGGTACTTGGCGTTGAGTCAAAGGTTATAATCACAAACGATGAAAAAGAGTATGTGTTTGAAAAATCAGGTATTGACTATCTGATAGAGTGTCCGTTTGTGCCACAGGTGATGACGATGGAGGCGGATGCGTTTGTCAGATGGATAGTTAAAAGTCTTAATGTCAAGTGTATCATTGTCGGAGATGATTTCCGTTTCGGGCACAACAGGGCAGGAGACCATCGGCTGCTTTCTGCGATGGCAGGAGAGCTTGGATACGAGCTTATTGTGGTGGACAAGATAAAGGATGGAGACAGGGATATAAGCAGTACCTATATCCGCGAGGAGATTGCGGCAGGACATATTAAAAAGGCGAATGAACTGCTGGGATATCCCTTTTTCATAAAAGGAAGAGTAGTGCATGGCAGAGCACTGGGCAGGACTATTGGCATTCCGACAGTCAACCTTTCAGTGCCGCACGATAAGCTGCTTCCACCAAAGGGAGTGTATATGTCAAGAGTTCTTGTCAGGGACAACTGGTACCTTGGTGTAACCAATATAGGATGCAAGCCTACTATAGAGGGCAAAAATCCAATCGGTGCAGAGACATATATCATAGATTTTGGGCAGGATGTTTACGGACAGGATATCATGGTAGAGCTTCATAAGTTCGTAAGACCTGAGATGAAGTTTGATTCAATAGAAGCGTTAAAGAGCCAGATGAGTGCAGATATCAATTATACAATCAATTATGCAGGCAGTCACACATTCTAGTGTGGCTGTTTTTTTGCGAAATTACCCAAAATAACGAAAAAATGACAAATATTACGGAAATATTACGGAGAAATATTGACATTTTAACAATTTGTGATATACTCGTAAACATGGGATTATGGATAGCATGAACTGGAGGCTATATGAAAAATAAATTAAAATTAGGACAGGCAGCAGGCGTTGTAGCGTTTGCTATTATTATAGGTGCTGTATCTATGAGTTCAAGCAGCACAGTAGATGCCAGAACATCATTAAAGGAAAATAGAACAGTCAATGCGGGGGTGGCTCTTGGTCTGACAGAGGCGGCAGATGCCACAGAGCTTCTCACAGCAGGGGTTACATCGGCTCTTACTTATTATGGAGCTGACGTATCGGTAGCGCAAAACGACAGCAATGTTGTTACTGCATCTGCTCAGGGTGCACAGGTTGGCAATACTGCACAGGAGACAGAACAGGCAAATGAGGCATCCCAGACACCGACAGCCGCACAGACCTGTGGTTACACAAATCTTGGTATGTCGGTTATCAGCGGCGGAAACTTAAATATCAGACAGGAAGCTTCGACAGACAGCGAGGTAATAGGAATACTTACCAATCACAATGCCTGTGAGCTTCTTGAGGATGCCGGAGAATGGTACAAGGTCACATCAGGCAAGGTGACAGGATATGTAAACAAGCAGTATCTTGTGACAGGAGATGAGGCAGAGGCTATTGCAGAACAGGAGATTAAGACGGTTGCCACAGTAAATACGGAAACACTGAATGTGCGTGCAGAGAAGTCAACAGAGGCTGCGGTGCTTTCACAGGTTGGAAATTCAGAGGCATTCACGGTTAATTCTGTCGCTGACGGCTGGGTTGAGATAAGTGTGGATGATTCGGTAGGATATATATCACAGGATTATGTGACACTGGCACAGGCACTTCCTACAGCAAAGACAATAGAGCAGGTGAAGTATGGTGACGGCGTATCAGATGTAAGGGCATCTGTTGTATCGTATGCGTTACAGTTTGTCGGAAACAGATATGTGTGGGGTGGTACAAGCCTTGAGAAGGGAGTTGACTGCTCAGGCTTCACAATGAGAATTCTTGGAAAGTATGGAATCTCATTACCGCATTCATCAAGAGCACAGCCTTCATACGGCACCAAAATCAGTGCATCTGAAGCAAAGCCGGGAGATTTATTCTTCTACGGAAGTGGAAGGAGTATCTCACATGTTGCAATTTATATCGGAAACGGACAGATTGTACATGCCAGCAACAAGCGTGATGGAATCAAGGTTTCAAATGCATATTACAGAAATCCGATTTGTGTCGTAAGATATTTGCCGGATTAATAAAAAAACAGTTTACAACAAATGCTTACTATGCTATACTGCATAAGTATGGTTTTGCCCATGTTCGGTAGTTGGACACTCCGACCTATTGCTGAGCATCATACAGTTATCAGGGCGCATTATAATATAAGGAGGATCAACAATGATCGCAAAGGAAAAGAAACAGGCTATTATCGCAGAGTACGGTAGAACACCAAATGACACAGGTTCACCAGAGGTTCAGATTGCAATTCTTTCAGCAAGAATCGCAGAGTTAACTGAGCATTTCAAACAGAACCCAAAGGATCATCACTCAAGAAGAGGAATGTTAAAGATGATCGGTCAGAGACGTGGATTACTTGCATACCTTAAGGAGATTGATATCGAGAGATATCGTTCACTTATCGAGCGTTTAGGACTCAGAAAATAGTATTTTCTTTAGAGCGGGGTAATTATTATTCCGCTCTATTATTGTTTTTATTATTGTTTTTTGAAAAGCAGAAGTAAGCCGAGACCACTAAAGAGTGCATGAGAGTACATGTATTGTTTAGTAGTTTCGGAAGAGGAATACACTTCTGCAAAAGAATTTTAAGGAGAATTAATATGTACAAAAGTTATTCAATGGAACTTGCCGGCAGGACTCTTACTGTAGATATCGGAAGAGTAGCAGCTCAGGCAAACGGAGCTGTTTTTATCAAGTATGGTGATACAACAGTCCTTTCAACAGCTACAGCATCTGACAAGCCACGTGACGGTGTGGATTTCTTCCCACTCAGCGTTGAGTTTGAGGAGAAGATGTACTCTGTAGGAAAAATTCCGGGTGGTTTTAACAAGCGTGAGGGAAAGGCATCTGAGAACGCTATCCTTACAGATCGTGTAATTGACCGTCCTATGAGACCTCTTTTCCCAAAGGATTACAGAAATGATGTTACATTAAACAACCTTGTCATGTCAGTGGATCCTGAGTGCCGTCCTGAGATAGTTGCAATGATCGGTACAGCTCTTGCTGTTCATATATCAGATATTCCGTTTGACGGACCATGTGCCATGACACAGATGGGACTTGTTGATGGAGAGTTTATCGTAAACCCTTCACAGAAGCAGTGGGATGAGGGCGATTTACAGCTCACAGTTGCTTCTACAAAGGAAAAGGTCATCATGATTGAAGCAGGAGCCAATGAGATTCCTGAGGATCAGATGATTGAGGCAATCTACAAGTGCCACGATATCAACCAGACAGTTATCGCATTCATGGATCAGATCCGTGATGAGATTGGCAAGCCAAAGCATGAGTATGAGAGCTGTGCTATTCCGGAGCAGATGTTTGAGGATATCAAGAAAATTGTTACTCCTGAGCAGATGGAGGAGGCAGTATTCACAGATGAGAAGCAGAAGCGTGAGGAAAATATAAGAGCTATCACAGAGCAGTTAGAGGAAGCCTTCGCTGACAATGAGGAGTACCTTGCAGTACTTGGTGAGGCTATTTACCAGTATCAGAAGAAGACAGTCAGAAAGATGATTTTAAAGGATCATAAGCGTCCGGACGGCCGTGCAATCAACCAGATCAGACCACTCGCAGCAGAGGTTGATTTGATTCCTAGAGTTCACGGCTCTGCAATGTTTACCCGTGGACAGACACAGATTTGTGATGTTGTAACACTTGCTCCTTTATCAGAGATTCAGAAAATCGACGGACTTGATGCTAATATCACAACAAAGAGATATATGCATCACTATAACTTCCCTGCATATTCTGTAGGAGAGACAAAGGTATCACGTGGACCGGGACGTCGTGAGATTGGACACGGAGCACTTGCTGAGAAGGCACTTGTTCCTGTACTTCCAAGCATTGAGGAGTTCCCATATACTATCCGTGCCGTATCTGAGACATTTGAGTCAAACGGCTCTACATCAATGGCTTCAACATGTGCATCATGTATGTCACTTATGGCTGCAGGTGTTCCGATTAAGGCTATGGTTGCCGGAATCTCATGCGGACTTGTAACAGGCGATACAGATGATGATTTCCTTGTACTTACAGATATCCAGGGTCTTGAGGATTTCTTCGGAGATATGGATTTCAAGGTAACAGGTACACATAAGGGTATTACAGCTATCCAGATGGATATCAAGATTCACGGACTTACAAGACCTATCGTTGAGGAGGCAATCGCGAGAACACGTGAGGCACGTCTCTACATCATGGATGAGGTCATGAGCAAGGCAATCGCTGAGCCTAGAAAAGAAGTAAATGAGTGGGCTCCAAAGATTGAGCAGATTACAATCGATCCATCAAAGATTGGTGATGTTGTCGGACAGAAGGGTAAGACAATCAACGAGATTATCGACAGAACCGGTGTCAAGATTGATATCACAGATGATGGCGCTGTTTCAGTTTGCGGAACAGATAAAGAGATGATTGCAAAGGCAATCGACATGATTAAGATTATCACAACTGATTTTGAGCAGGGACAGATCCTTGAGGGAACAGTTGTAAGCATCAAGGAGTTCGGTGCTTTCATCGAATTTGCTCCTGGCAAAGAGGGAATGGTTCACATTTCTAAGATTGCAAAAGAGAGAATCAACAGAGTAGAGGATGTACTCACACTTGGAGACAAGGTAAAGGTTGTTTGCCTTGGCAAGGACAAGATGGGAAGAATCAGCTTCTCTATGAAGGATGTAAAAGAGGATTAATTAATATACGTTAAAGTATAACAATAATATCCAGGTAAAGGGCTGCACGCAGGTGCAGTCCTTTTAATATATGAAATTATAGTAAGGTGATATGATGTAAGGCAAAACAGGTGCGTCTGTGTCATATTGTGAAAACGAATCATATACTAAATTAAAAAATAAAATAATAATGAAAAATGCGAAATATAGTATAAATGCAAATCTGGTATATAAAAATGGATATAGTGGTAAAAATGTCAATATAGCAGTGCTTGATACGGGTGTGTTTAAACACAAACAGCTTGATGGGTGTATAAAGCACTTTATGGATTTTGTGGGTGGAAAGGAGACATGTTATGACGATAACGGGCATGGTACACATGTGTGCGGTATATTATCGGCTGCAGATATAGGCATGGCTCCGGGGGCAGGACTATATGTGTTTAAGGTGCTTGATTATCTTGGCATGGGGCAGACAGCGGATTCAATTCGTGCACTTAAGTATATAAAAGAAAACTGCGTCAGACTTAATATAAAAATACTCAACTTCTCTGTAGGATATCTGCCATGTTCTGATACAGCAGAGCGTATTAAGATATTGAAGCTGATAGATGAATTGTGGGATATGGGAGTGGTAGTTGTTGCAGCAGCGGGCAACTACGGCCCGGCACCGTTTTCTGTAACTGTGCCGGGAATTTCAAGAAAAATAATAACAGTCGGAAGCTTTGATGATATAAGAAGTGGCAAAGGTCCGACCGATTGCTGTATTGTAAAGCCTGAGATTCTGGCTCCCGGGCATGATATCATAAGCCTTGGAACGAGGGATGGCACATATGTAAGAAAAACAGGTACTTCAATGGCTACACCGATTGTGTCAGGTGCCATAGCACTTCTATTGGAAAAAAATCCAAATATGAGACCGGAGGCGGTTAAGCTAGCCCTGTATAATACATGTGACAGGGCAGGGGATAGTCACAAAGGCTCGTGGGGGATTATAAATGTTGATAAATTGGTGGGAATATTATAATATGTATTAGAGATTTATTATAGATAATATAGGAAATATTAGGTTGTATAATTGTAATTTCATGGTAGGGCTTAAATGAGAAAAATATTACAAAGACTGCTTTCAAAGCTATTTATCGTTTCAACAATAATAATCATACAGATGATATGGTGGTTCTTTTTGTTTTATACGGCATCTGTTGCCAGCAGGGTGTTTCAGAATCTGCTGTATGTGGCAGCCATATTGCTTTCGCTTTATATTGTCAACAGGCGGATGAAAATGTATATAAAAATGTCATGGATATTTTTGATACTGAGTGTTCCAATCGTTGGTATTCCGTGCTATTTCTTTTTCGGAAGACCGGAGCTTACGTCGAAGACACAGAAAAGAATGGCAAGAATTGTGGAAGCATATGCGCCGCTTCGGCCTGAAAATGAGCTGCTAAATGAGACACTCAGACTGACAGACATGGATGCATACAGACAAAGCAGGCTTATCACTCAAAATCAGAAATATCCACTGTATGCGGAGGACTGCACAGAGTACTTTAAATCAGGTGAGGAGGCTTTTGAGAGCATTTTAAAAGATTTAAGATCAGCTGAAAGGTTTATCTTTATGGAGTATTTCATAATCGGCAGTGGCGTTATGCTTGATCAGATACTTGATATACTCAAAGAAAAGGTAAAGCATGGAGTTGTGGTGAGAATCATATACGATGATTTTGGCAGCATAAATGCCATTCCGCCACATTTTATAAAGGAGATGGAGAGCATCGGAATACAGACCAGACGCTTCAATCCATATAAGCCCATGCTTTCAGTAATTATGAATGACAGGGATCATAGGAAGATACTGGTGATAGACGGACGTGTGGCACATACCGGTGGTTACAATATAGCAGATGAGTATATCAACAAAAAAATCAGGTTTGGTTATTGGAAGGATGCCGGTATCCGTGTGGAGGGAGAGTGTGTAAACAGTTTCACAACAATGTTCCTTGAGATGTGGAATTATATCAATAAGGACAATGCTGTGCATGATGAATATCTGAATCCACACAATACCTTCAGCCAGTCAGAGGAAAGCGGTTTTGTCCAGCCGTTTTGCGATTCTCCACTTGAGCATGATGATGTAGGCGAGAATCTTTATGTGAGTATCATCTCAAGAGCTAAAAAATATGTTTATATTTTTACACCATATCTGATACTTGGAACGGAGCTGTCACATGCTATGATATCGGCAGCCAGGTCAGGTGTTGATGTGCGTATTGTCGTACCTAAGATTCCCGATAAAAAGCTCATTTATCTGCAGACAAAAGCCAATTTCAGACCTCTTATCGAGGCGGGGGTAAGGATATATCTATACACACCCGGCTTTATACATTCAAAGTGTATAGTGGCAGATGATGATACTGCGATAGTTGGCACATGCAATCTGGATTTCAGGAGCATGTATTGGAATTTTGAGGATTTTGTATACATGTACAGGACTCAGTGCATCGGAAAAATAAAAGAGGATGCGATAGAGACGTTTGCGGTTTCAGAGGAGGTGTATGAGGAAAGCACAAATGATATCTCATTTGCAGGCAGGCTGCTGCAGAGTATTTTGCAGCTTTTTGCGCCGCTTTTGTAAATGTGTCTGTAAAGCGTCTGATAAAAATCTGTTGAATAATGTTACAAGTTGTAATATAATAATCCAAGCGATTGCATAAGCAACGCACGAAGAAACTGAATATGTAGCATAAAGGTGTCGGAGCAGACAAGCATTTGAATCTGATTTATGACAGGCGATGTGAAGCTGGCTCCGGTGAAAAGGGAAACAGGTGCAAATCCTGTACGAACTCGTCACCGTAATTAAGGAGTGACGGCCGATAGGTCACTGGGCAACCGGGAAGACGGCCGAAGCAATGATATATAAGCCGGGAGACCTGCCTTTGTGTTGTACGGAAACAATAGTGTTTCAAGCCACGAGTAACTGGCTGTACGTGATGAAATAATTATAATTACAGACAAGGTTATGATAGCCGTATAGTCTGGGTTAGAAAGATTTTGACATGTATAGCTCTTTGACATAATAGTACAAAGAGCTTTTATTTTTGACGCTTTAAATGTTTTCGTCTTACATATTTAAAACATGTGCAGCTTAATAGCTGCAAGGAGAATGAAAAGGAGAAAACATGAAAAAGAAATTAGTAGTAGTACTGATGGCAGCAGTTATGGCTATGACAGCAGTGACCGGCTGTGGAAGCAAGGCAGATGATGCAAAGAATGGTACACAGGCATCTAAGGCTTCAGAGAGTGAGACAAGCGCAAACGCAGATCAGGAGGCAGCAATGCATGTGGCAGATTTAATCGATGCAATCTACGTGCAGGAGAGAACAGATGATACAGACAAGCAGTGCAAGGAGGCTAAGGAGGCCTGGGACAAGCTCACAGACGCACAGAAGGAGCTTGTAGAGGGAGAAAATGCTGATCCTGACTATTTCGGCAGAGATACAGGCGATGCTTCAAAGGATGATCCGAGAAACCAGGATGATATCGGCGAGAACGAGATTCTTGTAGTAAGCTTTGGTACATCCTTCAACGACAGCCGTGTGGCTGATATCAAGGGTGTGGAGGATGCAATAGCAGCTGCAAATCCTGACTGGTCAGTCAGAAGAGCCTTCACAGCACAGATTATCATCAATCATGTACAGGCAAGAGATGACGAGAAGATTGACAATATGGATCAGGCACTTGAGCGTGCAGTCAAAAATGGTGTAAAGAATCTTGTGGTACAGCCTACACACCTGATGCATGGCGCAGAGTATGATGAGCTTTCAGAGGCTGTAGAAAAGTATAAGGATAAATTTGAGTCTGTAAAGATTGCAGAGCCACTCCTCGGTGAGGTTGGAAGTGATGCAACAGTTGTAAATGAGGATAAAAAGGCCGTTGCAGAAATTCTTACAGAGGAAGCAGTAGAAAAGGCAGGCTATGACAGCCTTGATGCTGCAAAGGAAGAGGGCACAGCATTTGTATTTATGGGACATGGAACAAGCCATACAGCAAAGATTTCATACAGCCAGATGCAGAGCCAGATGACAGCTTTGGGTTATGAGAACGTATTTATCGGAACTGTAGAGGGTGAGCCGGAGGATACATCATGTGAGTCTGTCATTGAGAAGGTGTCAGCCGCTGGCTACAAGAACGTCATTCTTCGTCCGCTTATGGTTGTTGCAGGAGACCATGCCAACAATGATATGGCAGGAAGTGATGATGATTCATGGCTTTCACAGTTTAAGGCATCAGGAAAGTTTGATAAAATCGATACACAGATTAACGGACTTGGTGAGATTGAGGGTATCCAGAAGCTTTATGTTGAGCATACAGCGGCTGCTATGAGCAAGTAGCAGTTACTTAAATGTATAGTGGGGAAGCTATAAAATAACAGGAGCAGTATATCAGACATGAGAAAATTATTCAGAAACAAGTTTACTTATATCGTTGCAATGACACTGGTTTGTGCCATGAGCTTGGCAGCCTGCGGCAATAAGAATGCAAAAGCTGAAACAGAAAGCAAAAAAGCAGTGCAGGATGCGACAGAGAGCACAAAAAAGGCTGAAAAAACAGAAAAGATAGCACTTTCAGATGGTACATATACAGCAGAGTTTACTACAGACAGCTCAATGTTTCATGTGAATGATGCATACGACAACAAAGGTACACTCACCGTGAAGGATGGCAAGGCAACAATACATGTTACTCTCACATCCACACACATTGTCAATCTCTTTTTGGGAACAGCAAAGGATGCCTCAAAGGACAAGGCTGAGCTTTTAGAGCCAACTGTAGAGACTGTCGATTATGGCGATGGCACAACTGAGGAGGTCAATGCGTTTGATATACCGGTTCCTGTTTTGGATGAGGAATTTGACCTTGCACTTATCGGTACAAAGGGCAAATGGTATGACCACAAGGTAAAGGTCTCAAATGCCACACCTGCGGACGCAGATGCAAGCGTATCTGAAAGTGCAGGAAAAGAGCTTCCTGACGGAACATACAATATCAATCTCGATTTCGAGGGCGGAAGCGGTAAGGCGAGCATTGCATCACCGGCTGAGGTGACTATAAGCGGTGGAGCCGCTACTGCAACAGTGCAGTGGAGCAGTCCAAACTATGACTATATGATAGTTGACGGACAGAAATACATGCCTGTAAATACAGACGGCAATTCTGTATTTGAAATTCCGGTTAAGCTTGATACACCTATGCAGGTTATCGGAGATACAGTTGCTATGAGCAAGCCGCACGAGGTTGAGTACACACTCACCTTCCATTCAGATTCTGCTACAGAGGTGCTTGGTGAGGATGGAGAATAATTAAGCTATGCATGGAAGAAAAAAGATAATTATATATATATTGATATCAATTATAGGACTGTTCTGGCTGTCAGGCTGTGACAGTCCTTCTTCCGATTCAGGGAATACCGAATCGAAGGCTGAGGCAGAGGCACAAAACGGTCTTATATATAAGAGCAGTATGAAGCTTTTATATGCAAAGAATTTTTCTGTTGACTATTATGAGGGTGGATACAAGATACTTACGACAAAGGACGGTACCAAAATACTTACCGTGCCAAAGGGCAGAAAGACTCCAAAGGATATTGACAAGGATATTATTGTATTGAAGGAGCCTGTAAGTGATTTGTATCTGGTCGCATCAGGGGTGATGGATATGTTTGACAAGCTTGATGCAGTGGACACTATTAAATTTTCGGGGCTAGACAGTGACGGCTGGTATATTGACAGTGCAAGAAAGGCTCTTGAAAGTGGCAGAATGCTTTATGCCGGCAAATATTCAAAGCCCGATTATGAGCTTTTGGTGTCAGAAAACTGTTCTCTTGCCATAGAAAATACTATGATTACCCATTCACCGCAGGTAACTGAAAAGCTTAAAAGTTTTGATATCCCTTCAATAATCGAGTACTCAAGCTATGAGGAGGAGCCGCTTGGAAGAGTGGAGTGGGTGAAGTTCTTTGGAGCACTCACAGACCGGGATGAAAAGGCCGATGAGCTCTTTAATGAGCAGGTGGATATTGTAAATCGCATCGCAAAGACAGATGGTACCGATACGGATGATGCCACAAAAAGTGATACAGTTGCATTTTTCTATATCACATCAAATGGACAGGTTCAGGTGCGCAAAAGCACAGATTATGTGCCAAAGATGATTTCACTTGCCGGTGGAAAATATATTTTTGATGCATCAAATGACGACGATACAGGCAGGTCAACCATGAATATGCAGCTTGAGGATTTCTACAATGGAGCAATAGATGCTGACTATCTGATATATAACAGTGCGATAGACGGCGGTGTGAAGAATCTGAATGAGCTTTTGGACAAGTGCCCGGTGCTTGCTGATTTTAGGGCAGTCAAAGACGGCAATGTATTTTGCACCACGAACGATATGTATCAGCAGTCTATGTCCATCGGATATATGATTGATGATATGCATTCGATGATTACAGGTGCACCCGACAGCGGCATGAAATATCTGTTTAAGCTCAGATAACTGTGATTTGTGGAATGTGTGTGGTGGGCTGAATTGTTACCGGATATGACAGAATGCAGGAAAATCAATAGCACAAAAAGATAAAAATCGGAGCTACAAAATGGAAAAAACCAGAAAAATAAGGTGTTTTACAACATTTATTATTCTTATAATCTTAATTATCATATTGCTTATCATGAATGTGTGCATAGGAACTGTACACATATCGTTTAAGGCTGCATTTGCGACACTTTATGACCACTCAGACAGGGTAGGACGTATTGTGTGGGATATCCGCATGCCAAGAGCTATCGCAGCGATGATACTGGGCGGGGCATTAGCGCTTGCAGGCTATCTTTTGCAGACTTTTTTCCATAATCCAATCGCGGGACCTTTTGTACTTGGCATATCATCGGGAGCTAAGATGATTGTGGCACTTGTTATGGTATTTTTACTTGGAAATGCCATACGTGTGAGCTCACTAGCCATGATTGCAGCAGCGTTTTTGGGAGCAATGCTTTCAATGGGCTTTGTGCTTATCATTTCAAGAAAGGTAAGCAGCATGTCAATGCTTGTGGTGAGCGGTGTCATGATTGGCTACATATGCTCTGCGGTGACTGAGTTTGTGGTGACATTTGCAGATGATTCCGACATAGTAAACCTGCATAACTGGTCAAGGGGAAGCTTTTCGGGCATGACATGGGACAGCGTCGGGGTGATGAGCATTGTGGTGGGAATCACATTTATCTTTGTTTTTCTCATGTCAAAGCCACTTATGGCATATCAGCTTGGAGAGTCATATGCCGTAAATCTGGGTGTAAACATAAAGCGCATCCGGGTGCTTCTGGTATTGCTTTCAAGCCTGCTTTCCGCATGTATAGTGGCGTTTGCGGGACCGATATCGTTTGTCGGAATAGCCGTGCCACACATAGTAAAAAGCATGCTAAAGAGCACAAAGCCCATATATATGATACCGGCCTGCTTCCTTGGGGGAGCGGTGTTCTGCCTGTTTTGTGATTTGCTTGCGAGGATGATGTTTGCGCCTACGGAGCTTAGTATCAGCACAGTTACGGCAGTATTTGGTGCACCGGTAGTGCTGTTTATCATGATAAGACGCAGCAAGGAGAAAAATGTCTGATGGAATATTATTTTACTGCACAAAAGCTGGCCGTTGGATATGATAACAGGCCGCTCATTGAAAATATTGATTTTTCCCTGAAAAGGGGAGAGATTCTCACATTAATCGGGCCAAACGGTGCCGGTAAATCGACTATTTTAAAAAGTATTGCAAGACAGCTTTCGCTTGTGAGCGGTACGATATATCTTGATAAAAGTGATGTAGTGACGATGAATGGCAATGAATTTGCAAAGAAAATGGCTGTTGTGCTCACCGATAAGCTAAAGACGGAGCTTATGACCTGCTATGATGTGGTTGCGACCGGCAGATATCCATACACAGGCCGGTTCGGAGTACTTTCGGATGAGGACAAAAAGGCTGTGGATGAGGCGATGGAGCTGGTCAATGTATCACAGATAAAAGATAAGGATTTTACAAAGATAAGCGATGGTCAAAGGCAGCGCGTCATGCTGTCGCGGGCCATATGCCAGCAGCCGGAGATTATAGTGTTAGACGAGCCTACCTCATATCTTGATATAAAGTACAAGCTTGAGTTTTTATCAATACTCCAAAGGCTTAAAAGACAGAAGAATCTTACGGTTATCATGTCGCTCCATGAGCTTGATATGGCAAAGCGTGTGTCAGACCATATTTTGTGTATAGATGGCAGATATGTGGACAGATACGGAACTCCTGAGGATGTATTTACTGACCAATATGTTTCAGGGCTTTTTGGAATTACGGCAGGAAGCTTTGACGAAACAGGAGAGGATTTAGAGCTGGAAAAACCGGATGGAAGGGCGAGGATATTTGTCATAGCAGGAGGGGGCCTGGGCAGAAAAAGCTTCAGGAGCTTACAGCGAAAGGGTATCCCGTTTGCGACAGGAATCATCTATGAAAATGATCTGGATTATCCTGCGGCAAAGGCGCTTTCTGCTGAGATTGTCAGCGCAAGAAGCTTTGAGCCTGTAGACGATGCCCTTATTGAAAAGGCAAAGGAGCTTATTGATGCATGCGAGGGCGTTATATGTGACAGAACAGAGTTTGGCACGTATGAGCAGTTTAACAGCAGACTTTATGAGTATGCAGTCTCTACAGGAAAAATTATAAAAATTCCTTTTCTTGAGGAACAATTGGCACAGCTTTAAGGAAGTTACTGTTCACACTACAGTTTAATATTCATGATAAAGCTACCACATAAATTCAGACAGCAGGTATATATATGGCAAAGGTAATTATGGTACAGGGTACAATGTCCAATTCAGGCAAGAGCTTTCTTGTCGCGGGCTTGTGCCGTATTTTCAGACAGGACGGATACAGGGTGGCACCGTTTAAATCACAGAACATGGCGCTCAACTCTTATATAACAGACGAAGGACTTGAGATGGGACGGGCCCAGGTGATGCAGGCTGAGGCAGCAGGCATTAAGCCTATGGTGTGCATGAATCCTATTCTTTTAAAGCCCACAAATAATACAGGCTCACAGGTGATTGTAAACGGAAGGGTGCTTAAGAACATGCCGGCGAGAGAGTATTTTGCATACAAGAAAACTCTCATACCGGATATAAAAAAGGCATTTAAAAAGCTTGAGGAGTATGTTGATATCATAGTGATTGAGGGCGCCGGAAGCCCGGCGGAGATAAATCTGAAGGAAAATGATATTGTAAACATGGGGCTTGCGCATATGGTGGATGCACCGGTGCTGCTCGTGGGTGATATCGACAGAGGTGGTGTTTTTGCGCAGCTGCTTGGTACACTTATGCTTTTAACCGATGAGGAAAAGAATCGTGTCTGTGGGCTTATTATCAATAAATTCCGTGGAGACAAGACGATACTTGACCCGGGGATACAGATGCTTGAGGAGAGAGGCGGGGTGCCTGTCACCGGAGTGGTGCCATATATGGATGTACAGCTTGAGGATGAGGACAGCCTGACAGAGCGCTTTGACAAAAAGACAGATGGGCTTATTGATATAGCGGTCATCAGATATCCGAGAATATCAAATTTCACGGATTTCAACGTCTTTGAGCAGATGTCCGAGGTAACAGTACGGTATGTGTCAACAGTAAATGAGCTGCGTCATCCGGATATAGTATTTCTGCCGGGAAGCAAGAATACGATGGGGGATCTTTTGTGGATGAGACAAAACGGACTTGAGGCCGCTGTCAAAAAGCTCTCCTGTGAGATACCTGTTTTTGGAATATGCGGAGGCTATCAGATGCTTGGGGCTTCAATAGCCGACCCCGACGGTGTTGAGGAGGGCGGATATATGCGTGGCATGGAGCTTCTTCCTATAGATACCGTTCTAAAAGACAGCAAGACACGGCTTCAGACAAGCGGTGAAATAGCACATGTAGATGGTGTATTGAGCAGGCTTTCAGGCTGTCACTTTCTGGGCTATGAGATACATATGGGTAAGAGCGCATATAGCGCAGCTTCAGAGGAGCAGGGGGCTTGTGCTGACAGGAAAAATGAGTTAAATAATGTCATATCTGATGGCAGAAATGTGTATGGCTCATACATCCACGGCATTTTTGATACTGCAGAGGCCGCCAGAGTGATAGTGGATTATATTGCCGATAAAAAGGGCATTGATGTGAATGACAGCGCTATTGTAAGCTATAAGAGCTTCAAGGAAAAACAGTATGACAGGCTTGCGGATACACTGAGAGAGTATCTGGATATGGATGCAGTGTACGGCATGCTTCGTGAGGCAAAATATGATTGAAAATAGTATTATTTCTGACCATTTTACAGTTGAAGAATTGAAAAAATTAAAAATAACGCCACCTGATGCAAAAATGTACAAAAAAATCCGTTCAAACTGGGATTCCGTGGCAAAGCCGCTCGACGGCATGGGTGATTTTGAGCTATTAACGGCCAAAATCGGCGCTGTTTTGGGAGATGAAAATATAGATATTTCAAAAAAGGCGGTCATAATTATGTGTGCGGATAATGGTGTGGTTGCTGAGGGCATCAGCCAGTCCGGACAGGATGTGACACTTGCAGTTGCAAAATCCATGGCAAGAAAGGCTTCATCTGTCGGACGCATGGCAATGACTGCAGGGGCTGATACAATTCCTGTGGATATAGGAATAAACAGTGACGAGAGTGTTAAAGGGCTGCTTCAAAGAAAGGTGCGCATGGGCACGAGAAACTTTGCAAAAGAGCCTGCCATGACAAGGGCTGAGACACTTGAAGCGATTGTAGCAGGTATAGAAATAGTGCGTGGGTGTAAGGCAGACAGCTGCAGAATTATTGCAACCGGTGAGATGGGTATAGGAAACACCACCACAAGCGCGGCAATGGCAGCCGCCATGCTAAGGTGCGATGTGGCCACAGTGACAGGAAGAGGAGCAGGCCTAAACGACAGTGGGCTTGAGAAAAAAATCCGTGTAATTGAAAGCGCAATAGAAAAGTATGATTTATATAATAAGGACACCTTTGAGATACTTATGACAGTCGGAGGACTTGATATTGCAGGACTTGTCGGAGTGTGTATAGGCGGTGCATTATACCATATTCCTGTTGTGCTCGACGGAGTGATAAGCATGGTTTCTGCGTTGGCAGCAGAAAGGCTTATTTCCGGAGTTACTGATTTTATCATTCCATCACATGAGGGCAGGGAGCCTGCCGTGGCGCTTTTGTGTGAGGCACTTTCCGTAAAGCCGGTCATAAGAGCATCTCTTGCGCTTGGAGAGGGAACAGGTGCCGTGATGATGTTTGCGCTTTTGGATATGGCACTTAGCGTATACAAAGGCCGGACAACCTTCGACGATATCTCGGTATCACAGTATGAGAGGTACGTATAGATGATTACACTTATAACAGGCGGCAGCGGCAGCGGCAAATCAGCATATGCAGAAAAGTATATTTGTCGCGTGTCAAATGAAAATGGATACAAAGAAAAATATTACATTGCCACCATGCAGGTATTTGATGATGAGGGGCAGCGGAAGATAGACAGGCACAGAAGACTTCGTGCCGGAAAAGGCTTTATTACCATCGAGCAGCCTCGGGATATCCAAAATGCTGTTTCTAAGCTGCAATCAGAAAGCAGTTTAAAAACCGGGCGGTCAGCACTGCTTGAGTGTATGTCAAACCTTGTTGCAAATGAGATGTTTCCACCTGTAGATGCTTCCGGTATGCAGGCTGCCGAAGCTGAAAAAGAGGCTTTGGATGCCCTTGAAAATATGAAGGATTATGAGACTGCTCAAATCAGCCATGTGAGTAAAAAGGTGTTAAAAGAGGTAAGTATCTTAAGTGAAAATGTTGCGGAGCTTGTAATTGTGACAAACAATGTATTTGAAGACGGAGTCTGCTATGATCAATCAACGATGAATTACATAAAGGCAATGGGTATTGTAAACAGAGGGCTTGCTGCGATGGCAGAGCATGTTGTTGAGGTGGTTGCAGGCATTCCTGTTGTGGTTAAGTGAAGCAGTGTGGAGGTTAAGTGTATTATGAAGTTAATAAGGTCGTGCATAGTATCTTTTTCCATGTATTCAAAGATACCTATGCCACAATTTAAATGGAATGATGATGACATGAAGTACATGCTGGTATTCTTTCCGTGGATAGGAGCTGTGATTGGACTGCTTCTTATGCTTTGGAAATATATATACTCTCATTTTGGAGTGGCGGATATCTGCTATGTATGCATAGGCGCACTCATTCCGATGGCGGTTACGGGAGGATTTCACATAGATGGTTTTATGGATACAATGGATGCATTTCATTCCTACCAACCGAAAGAGCGGAAATTAGAGATTTTAAAGGATTCCCATATCGGGGCGTTTGCCGTGATCATGTTAGCGGTGTATGGATTGATCTATATGGGGGCATTTTCAGAGATTACGGATAAAAATATATTACAGGTTGTATGCGCAGGATTTGTGCTTGCGAGGGTGTTAAGTGGGATTGGAGTCGTATCGTTCCCATCCGCGAAACAAGAGGGAATGCTCTATCTGTTTCAGGACCACGCGGATGCGGTCATTGTAAAAGCAGCACTGTCTGTGCAGGGAGCCTTCTGCGGATTTTTCTTTTTCATACAAATCCAGTAAATTTTCCGCC
>OIXG01001104.1_pt1 | contig 28139 bp, 26 predicted proteins | sample 1587731 | NCBI WGS metagenome assembly OIXG01 (sample SAMEA3888908, study PRJEB22519) | human gut metagenome | biome: human gut; feature: human-associated habitat; material: faeces | place: Denmark | collected 2010 | reverse complement strand
TATTTTCCATATTTTTCTTATTCTGCCATAAAAGCTGCCGCCCGCTCCGGGGACATGAGTACGGTGCCGGTTCCCCGGTACACGATGGTGTAGCCTCTGTCCGTGAACAGGTGCGACAAATCGCAGGCCATAAACTCCTCCGCCCAGTGGGCCATATAAACCACATCCGGGAATTTATCCGGGTGCAGCTCGTAATAATCATGGAGCTGGGTACTTCCCTCGTGAACCTGCCAGGTGGAATAATTACCGCAGCCGGCATCCGAGTAGAGATAAATCCAGGGCGCCACGCCCACCACCATTAATTCGTCATCCGCAGTGAGCTTCAGCATATCCAGTTCATCCAACACGTTCGCGTACCATTCTGCTGTCCCCCGGGTTGTATACACACCCTTCAGCGGTCCGCGCTCCATCCGGGTATCCAGAAGCCAGCCACGCTCATCGCCCCAGTCATAGGTCATCCGCAGCCAGAAGGTGCCCGCAAACTGTATCAGCAGCACACCGGCTACACAGAGCGATGCCACCCGCCGGCACTTCGCCGCCCGGCACAGTCCCGCCTTTCCACCACTGTCCGCCCGCCGCGCACACTGCCACCGCTGTCGCTCTTCCTTCATCCAGTCCGCCGCTAAAATCAGTCCCACACAGGAGCACATGCCGTAAGCCACGCTCAGGGTCACAATTCCCGTATTGGTCGCGTACTGCACAATCATCGTGAACAACATGGCCGGAAGATACCAGCCATAAAACAACCGCTTTTCCTTATGCTCTGTGACAAAATAAGCCTCCAGGCACCAGAACGCCAGCGGCAGCATCTGATAATTCACTGTAATATGTTCAAAAACAAACCCATAATAAATCAGATAAGGTACGACGCACACCGCCGCCAGAATCATATATACAGGGCTATGGCTGTACCGCTTTTTATCAAACAGGGTCGCACCATACACGAAGAAAAATCCCACAAACATCCATTTATAATTTTTAAAGCACAGATGGAAATACCGCCCGGTCTTGTAGAGATACCCCTCCTGATGCTCGGAATCTCCCACGATGTGAGGCACATTGGCCAGCATCTCTGATAAAGTTCCCCGCTGGAAGATAAAGGTCAGGAACAGTAGCAGGATAATACCTGCGCCCAGGGTCATCCACAGGAAATTCCGAAACTGCAGCACGCCCTCCGGCTTCGTCCCTCTCCGACGCCCGCGCACCGTGGCAATCAGGCAAATTAGTCCGTACCCGGCGTACATCAGCACCGCGAAGGGATTCGCCAGCACGATCACCGCCATCAGAATGCCGCACAGGATATATTCCGGCACCGAATGCTCCATATCCGCCGAGAGCACCGCCAGCAGTACCGGCAGGATGCCGAATTCGATGGAATTATAGGACATGGCGCAGATGCTGAAGGGCGCGAAAATCGCGAACAAAAACGTTGGTCCGAAGGAAGCATATCCACGCCGCTGAAACCGCAGATAGAAGAACAGCGTCAGCACGCCGGAGTACACCAGATAGACAAACCGGCTCGCCATCACAATTCCTTCCGTAGACCCCATGACCGTCCGGATCAGGCTGTAAATGGGATGTAACAGAAAGGAACAGAGCTGCTGGGTCGGATTCCACTCATCGATCAGAATTTTCTCTCCCCGGAAAATACGCTCCGAACAGCCGATAAAATACATCTCATCCGCCGTATTGAAGCCGTAGAAGCTCCTCCATATGAAAATCACCTGTAATAAAAGAAACAGGCCGATAAAAATCAGGTGCTGCCGCCTGCGGTCTGTCTGCATGGTCTCTACGTTCACTTTCTGTTCTCCCATTTATTTCCAATTATGCTCGTAACGCAGAGGCTGCTGTTACACAACCCCTGCGTTTTTTTCAGCCTCTTAAACTCTGTCCGTGCAGCCGCACATCTTCATACGCGTCTCCACGATGGCTTTCACGTGCTCCATGGCTACCTTGCCATACTTCTTCGGATCGAAGGCGTCCGGGTTTGCCGCCAGGAATTCCTTCACGCCGTCGGTATAAGCGATACGAAGCTCTGTGGCGAAGTTGACCTTGCAGATACCGCGCTTGATGCTCTCTACCACTGCTTCCTCGGACAGGCCGCTTGCTCCGTGCAGTACCAGCGGGATATCTACGACTTTCCGGATCTCAGCCAGGCGGTCCAGATCCAGCTTCGGTACTCCCTTGTATACACCGTGAGCGGTTCCGATGGCTACGGCCAGGGATGTTACGCCGGTGCGCTCCACGAATTCTTTTGCCTCCAGCGGATCTGTATAACCATTGCCCTCGCCGCCGTCCAGATCGTCCTCTTTGCCGCCGACCTTGCCAAGCTCCGCCTCTACCGGGATTCCGGAAGGTCTGCAGGCGTCTGCTACGGCCTTGGTTACCGCTATATTTTCCTCAAACACATTGTGGGAGCCGTCAATCATGATGGAAGTGTAGCCGGTCCGCAGCGCCCGCATAGCCAGGTCAAAGCTATCGCCGTGATCCAGGTGCAGACACACCGGAACGCTGGCGCGCTCAGCGGCCGCCTTTACATTTGCCAGATACATATCCAGTCCCGCGTACTTAATGGTGGACGGTGTAGTCTGCAGCATCAGCGGCGCCCGAAGCTCCTCTGCCGCCGCGATAACGGCCATTACCATTTCCATATTCTCCACATTGAAAGCGCCTACGGCGTAGCCGCCCTTCTGTGCGTCCAAAAGCATCTTTTCTGATGTAACAAATGACATGATCGTTCCTCCTCGTCTGATTCAGTGTTATCTTTCTCACCTTATCTATCATACCCCGTATCTCGAAAAAGCGCAACCTCCAACGGGGTTTTCCTGTCCGGAAAAAAATCTCAAAAAAAGCAGAAGCCCGCATTCTATTACATCAAAGTTCCGATTACGATTGCGACAGAAGATACCATCGACTGTTTTGAATAAATCATTGTCCTATCACCTTGCTCACACGAAAATACGCCGAAGGCTTTCGCCCCCGGCGTATTTTCCGTGATCTCTCACATTCCCCTCATATAAGTAACCCTTCTATGCCGCTCACACAGCTTCGAAAAGCTCTTATCATATAATAGTTTTTATGTAATAGGGATTCCATCGGAATTTCCTATTACATAAAAAATCTGACTACGATGAACACCGCAGTCAGCTTTTATTTACATATTATTCCAGTTTATTTTCGTCAGATTTGTCTTCCGGATTCTCAGACGCTTCTTCCGGCTCCGATGCCGCCATCCGATCTCTGGCTGTCTTCCAGCCGCTGTACAGCCCCCAGCCTGCCAGTCCTGCGCCGATGATGGTGAAGAAAATCATAAACCCGATCATCAGCGGTTTTTCAGAACCCGCCGTGGAAAGTTCCCCATACATTTGCCATGCCAGGTACAACAGATAGAAACCTCCCATTGCGTACACCGCTACTCTTGCTTTATCACGATTCATGCTGTCTCCTCTTTTCCGTCTTATTATGCCGGGATCCAGCGAGCCGTCAGCACATGTTCTCCCGTCATCGTCACCATAGTATCCGCCTGAATCACAACGCCGCTGTAAATCCAGCCGTCGAAGCGAAAGCCCTCTTTTTCCGGTATCGGAAGCTCCCCGTAGGCTTCGCCATAGGTCACTGTCTTATCCGGTATATATGTTTCTCCATCCAGATTTCCGCCATCCAGATCAAACTTTACCCTTACCTCGGCAGGCATCCATACTGCATAGAGAGTCAGGTCGTTTTCCACCTTATCCGTGGCAAAGTTCCATTCCTTTGCCAGGCTCTCATCCTCTGAGGTCACCCAGCCGCAGAAGGTGTAACCGGGCTTCAATGGCGTCTCCGGCTCCTCTGCCAGCTCCCCATGCTTCAACCGCTGCACGGTGAGCTCTGATCCGCCTTTTGTATCGAAGGTCACATTGTACCCCCCATGGGTGGCAAACCAGAACACCAGAATCACCACGAAACAAATCGCGCCTATAATAAATCCGTCTAAAATACGGATGGGGACATCCTTACTTCCGTAGATGCCCCTTCCGAACCATTTCTTATCTTCTGCCATAGATTTCTGTCAGTTGTCCTTTTCTGAAAATAGATTACTTACGTACCAGGTACTTTCTCATATCGATGGAGCAGGCAATCAGGATAATCAGACCCTTGATGATGTACTGCAGGTTCTGGTTGATGGAAAGGAACTGCAGCGCTACGAAAATAATACGAAGCAGGAATACTCCCATTACTACGCCGCTGATCTTACCGGTACCACCAACAAAGGAAACTCCGCCGATAACGCAGGCCGCGATTGCGTCACACTCGTAGTTCAGACCGGTACCTGCCTGGTTAGAACCGATACGGGCGGACTCAATAAATCCGGTAATACCATACATACAGCCTGCCAGGGTATGTACCAGAATGGTAGTCTTCATAACATTGACACCGGATACGTTAGCAGCCTCCGGGCTGGAGCCTACTGCGAACATATTCTTACCGAAGGTTGTCTTATTCCACATGAACCACATGAAAATAACAACTACGATTGCGTAGAATACGTAATTCGGAATCGGAACGCCTGCTACAGACAGGTGGCTTCCGGTTACAAAATCCTTGAAGGACTGGTCAAGTCCGGAAAGCGGCTGACCATTGTTGCCGTTGATCATAATGTACATCAGCAGGCAGCCGTATACGATCAGCTGTGTTGCCAGTGTTACGATAAACGGATGCAGAGAGAACTTCGCTACGAAGAAACCATTGACCCAGCCTACCAGACCGCCCACTGCGATGGCAATCAGGATAACCAGCCAGATTGGCATAACCGGAAGATCCGGGAACATTTTTGTAGCATAAGTTACAGACTGCAGCAACGATGCGGAAATACATGCGGTCAGACCTACTACTCGTCCTGCAGAAAGGTCTGTACCGGTCAGTACGATACATCCTGCAATACCGCAGGCAATCGGAATATTTGCCGCGGAAAGTGAAATAATATTGACAATAGAATCCGGCTTCAGGAAATAGCTGTTCTTCGCCTGTGTGTAAATAATCGCCACAAGAATCAGAATATACATGGCGTTGTTGATCAGTGCCTCTTTCCAGAAGGTTTTCTTATCCTTGCTGTCCAATGCCTGATAACCGGAAATCTTTGCGTTCCAGTTGGATTTCATATTAGAAAAAACGTTCATATCGCGCCGCCCCCTTTATACGTATTTCGCAGCATGAGTCATAATCTCTTCCTGCGTCGTCTCACTTGCATTTACTTCGCCTGCCAGCCGTCCGCCGGACATAACCAGAATCCGATCGCAGATACCAAGAAGCTCCGGCATCTCAGAGGATACCACGATGACACATTTGCCCTTATTGGCCAGGTCAATGATAAGCTGGTAGATCTCGTACTTCGCTCCTACGTCAATTCCTCGGGTAGGCTCGTCCAGAAGCAATACCTCCGGCTCGGTCAGAAGCCAGCGTCCCAGAATGACCTTCTGCTGATTTCCACCGGACAGGGAACGAATCTTCGTTTCCTGGGTCGGGGTTTTCGTATGCATGGCGTCAATAGACCACTGGGTATCCTTTTTCATGGACTTTTCGTCCAGCCAGAAGCCCATACGCAGATGTTTCTTTAAGCTGGAAATAACGGTATTCTCCCGGATATTCAGAATGCCGAAGATACCCGTAGCACGCCGCTCCTCTGTCAGCAGGGCAAATCCGTTGCGGATGGATTCCCGGGCATTGCGGTTCTTCATTTCTTTTCCGTGAAGCTTGATGGTTCCGGAATGACGGGTAGCGATACCGAAGATATTTTCCAGGGTCTCTGTTCTTCCGCTGCCGTCCAGACCTGCCAGACCTACGATCTCTCCCTTTCTTACATTAAAAGATACATCCTTCAGCAGGGAATACTGCGCGGTCAGGTGTTCTACCTCCAGTGCTACCTCGCCCGGCGTATTGGTCTTCGGCGGGAACTGGTTGGTCAGCTCACGGCCTACCATCAGACGGATAATCTCATCGGTAGTCAGCTCACTTGACGGACGGGTTGCCACATACTGACCATCCCGCATGATGGTAACTTCATCCGAAATCCGTAAAATCTCTGCCATCTTATGGGAAATATAGATAATGCCGCAGCCTCTGTCACGCAGCATATTTATAATCTCGAATAAATGCTCCACTTCCTGCTCTGTCAGTGAAGAAGTAGGCTCGTCAAATACGATGACCTTGGAGTTATAGGAAACGGCTTTCGCAATCTCCACCATCTGTCTCTGGGATACCGGCATCGTACTCATAATCCGCTTTGGATCTACGTCGATGCCCAGCTCCTTAAAGACCGCCTTCGTATCATCGTATATTTTTTTCTCATTTACCATGACGCCTGCGATCTTGGGATAACGTCCCAGCCACAGGTTGTCCATTACATTACGCTTCAGTGCCTGATTCAGCTCCTGATGCACCATTGCCACACCGTTTTCCAGTGCTTCCTTCGAATTTTTGAAATTAATTTCTTTGCCTTCCAGAAAAATCTGTCCGCTATTCTTGGCATACATACCAAACAAGCATTTCATCAGGGTGGATTTTCCTGCGCCGTTTTCTCCCATCAGCGCGTGGACGGTTCCCCTCTTCACTGTCAAAGAAACATGATCCAGCGCCTTTACACCGGGGAATTCTTTACAGATGTCTGTCATTTGTAAGAGAACATCATGCTCCATACTCTTCCTCCCATCTCGTTGACACAAAGGCGGACGTAACTTACGGCCGCCTTTGTTGTATCCTTACTTTGCTATCTTTTTAAATCGTTTCCTGTGATTTACTCTCCTGTGTACGGTGCGTACGGAACGTAAATCTTGTTGCTGATCTCTGCGTCTGCATTGTAGCTGTCAGTTCCGTCTGTCAGAGCTGCGCCCTTCGCTGCGTTCTGAGCCATGATGGAGATACAGTCTGCCATACCCTCTGCGTCCTGCTTGATGGTACCAACCATCTTGCCGTCGCTGATGAGCTGCTTTGCTGCGTCTGTAGCGTCTACGCCGAATACCGGAATCAGAGTGGAATCAGCTGTTCCCAGGTTGTATCCCTTATCGTTCAGTGCAGAGATAACGCCCTCAGCCATACCGTCGTTGTTGCAGATAACCAGCTCGATCATGTTGCCGTTACCCTCGTTGTACTGGGACAGGTTGGTGGTCATGTAGTTATTTGCAGCAGTTGCGCTCCATGCGCCGTCCTGGTCTACCTGATACTTGTCTGTGTTGGTCGGGTCGAAGTACTCAAGCTCCGGCTTGCCAGCCTCCTTAAGAACTGCGTTAGCGTCCTCTACTGCGAACTGAGTACGGTAAATAGCCTCTGCGTTACCAAGCTGACCCATCATCATAGCGTAGGAAATCTTGCCGTCGCCGTTCAGGTCAACCTTGTCAAAGTTCTCAACCAGGTAATCGCCGATCATCTTGCCCTGCATATGTCCTGCTTCCGGAGCGTCTGTTCCAACGAACGCGCACTTGTCATAGGAACCAAGAACCTGTCCTGCTGTAGCGTCATCCTCAACTGCTCTGTTGAAGAAGATCAGGTCAACGCCCTTAGCGGATGCCTTATCAACAACTGCCTGGGAAGCGTCTACAGAACCGGAAGTAACGATGTTTACGATCAGGATGTTTGCGCCCTGTGCAAGAGCGGTATCGATCTGCTCGTTCTGTGTGGTCTGGTTGTTGTTTGCGTCATAGTTCTGATACTTTACTCCAAGGCTGTCCAGCTTCGCATCCAGTGCGGTACGAACAGAAGAGATATATGTGTCAGAGTAGGTGTAATAGAATACTGCGATGTTAGCATCGGAGAGATCTCCGGTTGCCTCTGCAGCGTCTGCTACGTCGCCTGCTTCTGCCTCTGCAGTAGCGTCAGCTGCCGGAGTGTCCTCCTTCTTGCCGCCGCAGCCTGCCAGCATGGATACTGCCATAGCGCCGCATAATACAACTGCTAAAAGTTTCTTTTTCATAGTAAAATCCTCCCTTTATTATGATTGCAGTCACGAACTACACTCTGATTATAACAGACACCCAAACAATTCCAATGTATTATTTTCCTTTTTTAGTGTAAAATCTTACGTTTTTTATATTGTTTCATGTTGGTTTCGTAGCAATTGACAATCAAATCAAAATCATTTACTATAGAACTATCATATTTTAAAGGAGAATTCTCTATGAAAACTACGGGGAAAATTAAAGATCTGTTACAGAAAAAAGAACTGGATTCCACATTACTGGACATCTACCTGGACGAAAGTCGTCTGGACTATCAGCGTCAGCGTTACATCGACGCCCTAACACGCTATGAGGAGCTCTACGGAGCCGGTGAAGTATCCATCTTCAGCGCGCCCGGACGCAGCGAGATCGGCGGCAACCACACGGATCATCAGCACGGCGAGGTACTGGCCGCTTCCATCAATCTGGATGCCATTGCCATCACAGCGCCGGTGGATGAGCCGGTTGTACGTGTGGTATCCGACGGATACGACATGATTACCGTATCTCTGGATGACCTGGCGGTAAAGGAGGAGCTGAAGGGTACCACCGATTCTCTAATCCGCGGCGTACTGGAGGGCATTCAGAAGCATGGCGGCAAAATCGGCGGTTTCCGGGCCTATATTACCAGCGACGTGCTGATTGGCGCAGGTCTCTCCTCTTCCGCTGCTTTTGAAACGATCATCGGAACGATTATATCCGGTATCTATAATGATATGAAGCTTTCTCCGGTAGACATCGCTATCATCGGTCAGTACGCTGAAAACGTTCACTTCGGCAAGCCGTCCGGCCTCATGGATCAGATGGCCAGCTCTGTGGGCAGCCTGGTACATATTGATTTCGCGGATGTGGCTCATCCGGTCATTGAAAATGTAAGCTGCGACCTGGCAAAATACGGCTATAGCCTGTGTATCACCGACACCAAGGGGTCCCATGCGGATCTGACCCCGGACTACGCCGCCGTTCCCACAGAGATGCGGGCCGCAGCTGCTGTACTCGGTCAGGAGCTTCTGCATGGCATTACTCTGGAGCAGCTGCTCTCTCACGCTGCTGAAATTCGTGAAAAGGCAGGCGACCGCGCTTATTTACGCGCCATCCATTTTGTGACAGAAAATGTGCGGGTACAGGAAGAGGTCGCCGCTCTGAAGACAGAGGATTTCGGCACATTTCTGAAGACCGTAAAGGCTTCCGGCGATTCCTCTTTCAAATATCTCCAGAATGTATACACGAACCATGATATCACACACCAGAACGTCTCCGTAGCCCTGGCCGTTAGTGATGCCATTCTGGGCGCAAACGGCGTTAGCCGTGTCCATGGCGGCGGCTTCGCAGGAACGATCCAGGCCTTCGTGAAGAATGAGGCCGTGGCCGAGTACAAGGCTGCCCTGGACGGAGTGTTCGGCGAAGGCGCCTGTAATGTACTGATGATTCGCAAGTACGGCGGTATGCAGGTGCTGTAATTTTTTATTTCCGGGCAGTCCTCAACAGATACTTTTCTTTTAGACATAAAATATGCTCCCTCCTAGGTGACAAGTTTTTATTATTTCACTTGTCTACCTAGAAGGGAGCATATCATTTCAATTAACGTATTGATGGACATTACATTCATTTTTTATCTCACCTTGTATCGTTTTTACCAGTTTATCACGCTTACCCGGGTTCCGCAAGTTTCACTACATTTTCTTCTTAACTTCTATTCTTTCAGATTGCCCTTCCGGATATGCTCTTTCAGGATCTGATCCGTCACCTGATAGAGCTTCTCCGAGCCCTGTCTGGTCTTTTGCTGTCTGCCATAGACCTGCTTTGCCGACACGCCGTGTTCTCTCCAGTCTCTGCCTCCGTTGCTGTTGTTTTAAGCGCTCGTCCATAAGTTTTTCTTCTTTATTTCCATAAATAGCGATATTTATCCATCTGCAGATATAAGATCGATGCTACACGGTTACGAATCTCTTCTTCATACCCTACTGCTTTTTTCAGCAATTCCGCTCCCTGTTTTTTTGTAAAATGGAATCTGAGATTTCGACCGTAAAGCCTTTCCGATACATCCAGCTGTTCATCAAAATCTGTACTGATTGTTTTTGCTTTTACTTCCCTCATCAACACTACCGGATCTTCTGACATCGGATAGTCCATTGACATATCAGACAACAACGCGCCGCCATTGTCAAAAACCGGGCAAAGGGAAAACCGGCCCTCTCCGTCCATTAAAACTGCCATATTGTGCGTGTGCCGATCTTCATTTAAAAATAACGCATCTATGGTAAACAGCTGATTCATATAGATTCCGAAATTCCAAAGCCCTGTGACGCGTTCCACCTGCTCCACCAGAAATTTCATCCTGTCTCCCCCTTTCCCTTTTCTATCCGGAGCCAGAAATCATCCTCCGCCATTCTTCCTTCCGTCTTCTGAATAATCAAATAGGGATCATAAAAGGGCAGCCCCAAATCCTGAAGCACCAGCTTCATCTTGTCTCTGCTTTCCGGAAAACAGCGCGATTCCAGAAACGCGCGATAATCATCCATATCCGGATGTTCCTTTTTTCCAAACGCCCGGAACATTACATTGTCCGTATAATTTTTTATCTGAATCAGGTTCTTTGTTTCGTCTACATCGATTAAAGTACAGTACTTTTCTTTATACATGTACCACATTCTGACCGGCAGGTTTTGCGAAGGGATTTCCCGTTCTTTTATATAATCCATGTTACGCTCCAGAAGCTTCATAAGCAAGACAACCGGTCCGCTTGCAGGTTCTTTTTCCCAGCGTTCCACTGTCTTTTTGGAGCAACCCAGCAAACCCACAAATCCTTTCTGTGTGAGATCCAGTTTCTTTCTTATTCTTTTCATTTCTTCGGTTGAAATTGTAGCCTCTACGGCAAATCGTTTTTCTTCCATCATTCTTCTCCATGTCCTGCCTCTTTTTATGTACTTTATCACATTTTTTTACATGTAAAGAAAAGTCGTCAAAATGACGACTTTTCTTTGTGTATCATCGACATTTTGACGACTTTTCTATTTTTCATTCACTTTTTCAATCCGGTATGCCAGTCCGATCTGGGCCGGGTCGGTCTCCTGGATGTAACCGCTAAACCAGATCTCCACGGTGTCGCCGGTCTGTACCTCGTCCATCAGATTATCTGTGGAAACCACATAGTCGCCTGCGGACATTTCCTGAAAGCCGTCGGCCACAGCGATGTAGGTCACCAGAAGATTCCCCTCGTTTACTTCCTTTACCTCAGCCGTGAAATGCAGTACCTCCGCCGGGATCGACGTGTCCACAGAATCCACATTCCGGAAGATATGGGGTTCGTCGTCCCAGTACACAAGCAGGGTGTCGTCCGCGCCGAACTGGTAGCCATACCCTTTTCCGAAATTGGCTTCATCGTCTTTGGCAGGCAGCTGGGTGCTTTCCACTGAAGTGGTAATCTTTCCATCCATATTACCGCAGCCAACCATGCTGCTTAAGAACCCGGTATCCTGGTAAATGACGCCGTTCACCCGGACACAGGGCGCATAAGCCACCGGGCGGGATTCCGTGAGATCGGGCAGTGTGGCTGCGTCACCGGAACCATCTGTGCTCTCCTCCTCAGACACTGCATCGCCGGTCTGTACCTGGGGCTCGGATCCGACGGTGTCCTGAGTCTGCGCGCCTCTGGCGCAGGCTGTCAGAAATGTGGCTGCGGCGGCTGTTATCAGTAACAGACTAAGTCTTTTTTTCATAGGATAATCCTCCTTCCCTTTACTTATATAAACGCTTCTTTTTCAGGTTTACTACAGAAAAGCAGAATTTTATCCCGCAGATTTACAGTTCATGATAATAGGGACAGATATCGTTACTGAAGTTCCTTGCAGACGTCTACCCACCCAACGGCTCCCGCCACCTCTTCCAGTTCCGGAATGGTAAGCTTCACCGCGCTGTGATCGTCCCCTGCTGCCGGATACACGGTCTCGAAGCGGCGTAGACTCTCATCCAGATAGACCTTCACACCATCGTTGATGCCGAAGGGGCAGACCCCGCCCGGAGCATGGCCGATCCATTGCTCCACCTCTTCAAAGGGAATCATTTTCGCTTTTATATGAAAAGTATCCTTGTATTTTCGATTCTCTACTCTGGCCGTTCCTTCCGTCAGTATCAGTATCGGCTGGTCATCCAGCAGAAAGGACATGGTCTTGGCTATCATGCCCGGCTCCACACCCAATGCGTCCGCTGCCTCCGCCACGGTGGCCGTAGATGCCTCTAGACGGATTACGTGATCTAAGAACCCTTTCTGTTCCAAGTAATTTTCTGCTCTTTTCTGCGACATGGTGTTTCTTCCTCCTGTCTTCTCTTTTGCTTCCTTTGCGCATTTTGTTTTATTCTACCACGCTGACAGGCAAATAAAAAGCGGAATCGAAGATTCCTTTCTCCGATTCCGCTTTTTATCAGGTGTTGCCCCTCTTTCCATTCTTTTATGTAACGCCTACTTCTTCTCTCCCGCCAGCTTCTCTGCAACTACGTAGAGCACAATGGTAACCACCATATCCGGCAGAGTATTGCCTACGACCATGTCCACATTCATCAGCCACCGGTAAATGACAAAGCCCAGAAGCCACACTACCAGCGTCTTCCACTCGAAGGCTCTTTTGCTCTCTGCCTTTTTCAGGATAAAGAAATCCGCAATCTGAATGGCAATCATCGGCGCAAAAACAGATCCGATGAAATACAGGAAGTCCGTGATATCGTCCATGGGGAACAGGATGGCCCCTGCGATACCCAGTCCGGCCTTTACCATAATCTGCGCGATATCCGACTCTCCGGTAAAAATCGCGGCTCCCATACCAATCACATACATCCAGCAGCTTACCAGACCGTAAACGACTGCGCCAAAGGTCACACCTTCCTCTCAGCCTGTATACAAGCTCCCGTCTGTTTTATTGTCTTTTTGCGTTATAGATCGATTTTCATAAAAGAACAAGGTCTTTTCAAAATTTTCCTGTACAGTTTCTACTACATATCACCTATACAAGTTCAGCCTGGCGCTTTTCCATTTTTCGCATATAGAGAAACCAGACCACAAAGATCGCGCCGCCCGTACATACCCAGGAAGCTACGTAGACATTCATCAGCATATCATAGGTGGGGAACCATTTAAATACCGTCAGAAGCCAGATCATACGGAATACAACCGTTCCCAGAATTGTGATAATAGAGGGTTCCAGGGATTTTCCCATACCCCGGAGCGCCGCGCTCTCCACCTCATAAGTGGCTGTCAGTCCCTCCAGCGAGCAGACATGATGCATCCGCACCAGGCCATAGACCGCCACACTGCTGCTGACGGTATAGATTCCTACGAAAAATTCGTCCCAGATCATAAAAATAATGCTCAAAATCTCGGTAAAGCCCATTCCAAACAGCATACAAAGCCAGAAGATCCTTTTACAGCGCTTCAGATTCCCCGCGCCAAAATTCTGGCTGGTAAAGGTTACTGCCGCCTGGGCAAAGGCGTTGGCAATATCATACGTAAAATATTCAAAATTCAGCGCCAGGGAGGATCCCGCAATGGCGTCCTCTCCAAAGGAATTGATACCGCTCTGGATAAATACATTGGACACGGAAAAAATCGCGCCCTGGATGCCCGCCGGAATTCCAATCAGCAGTACCTTTTTTAAATCAGCGCCGTCGATACACAGCCTGTGGAAGCAGAATTGAAATTCATCTGTTCTTGCATGGAGATGAACCATTACCAGCACTGTACTCAGCACATTGGATATAACCGTGGCAATGGCGACACCTGCCACGCCGAGACCAAATACGATGACCAGCAGAAGGTTCAGAACCACATTTAAAATGCCGGACAGGATCAGGTAATACATGGGGCGTCTCGTGTCGCCATAGCTTCGAAGAATGGCAGATCCAAAATTATAAAGCACCATGAAGGGCAGTCCGATAAAATAAATGCGGATATATAATAATGCCTCATTGATGACTGTTTCCGGAGTTCCGGAAGCCTCCAGCACCAGCCGTGCCGTCAGCATACTGACAGCCAGCAAAATCATTCCCAGTATTGCCCCGAAGGTCATAATCGTATGCACCATCCGGCTTATGCTGTCCCGTCTTCCCTGGCCGATCAGATTGGCCAGGGCCGCATTGGGACCCACCGCCAGTCCCACAATCAGATTGACAAAAATTCCCACCAGCGCCACGCAGCTTCCCACTGCCGCCAGAGCCTGGGATCCCGCAAACCGGCCTACCACCGCCACATCCGCCGAGTTAAACAGCTGCTGCAGAATACTGCTGAAAGCCAGCGGAACCGCAAACAGAATCAGCTTCCCCGCCAGGCCGCCGTTCAGCATATCCATTTCTTTTGTTTTCTTTCGTTCTTCCATCTCTATTTCTCTCCGCCGAGTGCGATAATATTTTTATGTAATAGGGGATTCCATCGGAATTTCCTATTACATAAGAAAAGACACTGTAACATCCGCTACAGTGTCTCATATTTCTTATATATCCGCCGACCCTTACGCCTGGCTTGCTTCCAGAAATGCGTTCAGTCTTGCTACCAGTGTATCCGGGTCAATGCCGTGAACCATAGCAGCCTCGCCCAGAGACTCCATCTGGTGTGCCGGACATCCTACGCAGTGCATACCCTCGCGCATCAGGATCCCTGCCATGTTCTCGTCTGTCTTCAGTACATCAGCAATCAGCATATCCTTATTTACCTGTGCCATTTGAATTTCCTCCTTATAATACTCAGTATCGTTACCGCCATGCGACGGTATTATTCATGTATAGCGGTACTATTATAATCGAATTCCGAGTATTTTGCAAGGATTTTTTTGTGTAATTTTCGATACAATGCCAAGTTTATAGATTTTTCACTTGTATATTCTACACATTTATTATAAAATACACCTGTACAAGGCTATCGCCTTTTGGCGATACTAACAACATATATCACCTGTGAACGGAGTTTCCGTCCTGCAGGATAATAAAAGGAGGATTTACATCATGGCTTATGTAATTGGTGACGACTGTCAGGATTGTGGCGCATGTGCAGCTGTCTGTCCGGCTGAGGCTATCAGCGAGGGAGACGGAAAGTACGTAATCGATGCAGACGCATGTCTGGATTGCGGTACTTGCGAGGCAGAGTGCCCGCACGGTGCTATCAGCGCAGAGTAATCTGACAAAGAGCAGAAACGAAGGGGACAGACCTACACGGCCTGTCCCTTTTTCTGTCCGAAAAAATTCCATTTTCGCTTTTCTTCTTTTGCAATAGCCGCCTTTTCCTTGCGGCTTTTCTGGGAATTACGGATGGTTTCATCCAGACGGCGGAAGCGCTCGTCCTCACGCTCCTCCTTCATGCGGAGCAGATAATCCATCTCCTTAATCACCTGGCCGCTGACCTGGGTGCTGATTTCACAGCCCATCTTTTCGGTGTGATCCTCCAGCGCCTCCGCAATCAGACGGCTCATAATGCACTGAAACTGCTGCATCCTCTCTTCTCTGGCCGTATCGCCGTCTGCGGATACCGGAATCCCGCTGGCCCGGGCCAGCAGACCCTCCAGCTTCACGTCCCCTTTTTCCAGCTCCGGAAGCAGCTGCTTAATCGCCTTCAGCTGCACCCCGCCATCCTTCAGTCCTTTAATATGCCGGAATAACCGGATATCTTCCTCTGTATAGTAACGGTGGCCCATCTCATTGCGCTCGATGGGAAGCCCCAGTTCCTCTTCCCAATATCGCAGCACATGCGCTTCCACGTCCACCAGCCTGGAAGCGTCGGAAATCATATAGCGTGTCTCGCTCATGGCTCTTCCTCCCCTGTCACTTTGCCGGTTTTCGTCCTATGGAAATGTAATATTTTTCCATATTCAACAGTATAACAGATTCAGAAGAAATTTCAACCATATTTTGGAAATTTTCTAGCCCTTTACGACAGAATCTGATGCTTCTCCATAGGCCTTCGCCGCAGCATCCGCGTCCTCACGCAGCTCCTCCTTTAACGCCTCCTCCTGCATTTTCTGAATCTCCGGGAACATGGAGAGCATAGGCTCCACATCCTTGCAGTGCAGATTTCGCGCCACATAATTCTTCGTACAGCGCATAACCACCGGCGACAGGGTGATAACGCCTATCAGGTTCGGAAGCATCATCAGGCCGTTAAAGGTATCGGAAATATCCCACGCCAGCTGTGCCTTCATCACAGAGCCCGCCAGAACAACAACTGCAAAGACCATCCGGTAAATCTTCGTCGCGCCGGTACCGATCAGATACTCGCAGGCGGTCGCGCCGTAATGGCTCCAGCCAAGCACTGTGGAGTAGGCAAACAGCAGAATCGCAACGGCCACAAAAGCGGAACCCAGAAAACCGAAATGATTGCCGAAGGCGTAGCTCACCAGAGCGCTGGACTCGATGGCCGCGGCCTCGCCGGTCAGCTGGCCTGTGGTCAGATCCAGCGCACCGGAGCTAAGAATCGTCAGCGCCGTCAGCGTACATACAATAATTGTATCCGCGAACACCTCAAAGATGCCCCACATACCCTGGCGCACCGGTTCCTTTACATTGGAGCTGGAATGTACCATAACCGAAGAACCAAGACCTGCCTCGTTGGAAAATACGCCTCGCTTCATACCCATTTTCATGGCCAGGGCGATACCGGAGCCGACGATGCCGCCGCCCACGGATTTCATAGCAAACGCGCCCTTAAAGATTGATACAAACACCGCCGGAATCGTGGAAATGTTCATACCGATGATCACCAGCGTACCCAGCAGATACAGCAGCACCATGAAGGGAACCACTTTCTCGGTAATTGCCGCGATTCGCTTCAGGCCACCGATTACTACCAGGGATACTGCCACGAAAAGGAAGATGCCGGTGGCCAGCTTTGGGATACCGAAGGCTGTATACACATTGCTGACCATGGAGTTGACCTGGCTCATGTTGCCGATACCGAAAGAAGCCAGCAGGCAAAAGCAGGAGAACAGAACCGCCAGGCCTGCGCCCAGTTTCTTACAGCCCTTCCTTTCTCCCAGGCCGTCCTTCAGATAATACATGGCGCCGCCGGCCCATTCATCCTTGCTGTTTTTCCGCCGGTACAGGATACCCAGGACATTCTCGGAGTAGTTGGTCATCATGCCAAAGAACGCGATGAGCCACATCCAAAATACCGCGCCCGGTCCGCCGACCGCGATGGCTCCCGCCACACCGACGATATTGCCGGTACCGACCGTAGCCGCCAGTGCTGTACACAGGGACTGGAACTGGGAGATGCTGCGATCCTCCGTGTGCCTTGTGATATTCCGGTCGCTGAAAATGGATCCGATCGTATTCTTCAGCCAGTGCCCCAGATGGGACAGCTGGAAAAATCCAGTCATACTGGTCATCAGCACTCCCGTAAAGCCCAGCAGAATCAGTGCGGGCCAGCCCCATACCACATTATTGACTGCACTATTTACATTGGTAATCATTTCAATCATAGACTCTTCCTCCTCACGCGCGCTAATTTTCCGAAGTTCCACATACAGGAAAGACTCCTGCTCGGAAGGCCTTTTTATATAACAGGAATTTTTCGTTACATAAAAAACGGAGACAGCCTGTATCCGGCTGTCTCCGTTGACATTCCACTGTTTTACTTCCTACGCGATTTTCTATATCTTATCATAGAGGACGCAGGGGGTTCAAGTTACTTTTTCTGTATCTTCCGTGAATTCATCATCCAATTTGAAAATATTTTTGTTATAAATTATATTTCAAAAATATTTTTGTTTTTCTGTAAATATGCGTTCGCTCTGTACGGAATCGCAGTCTATTTTTCCTATATTTTAAGCCGGTACAGAATCTCCGGACTTACGCTCCTACATGGGCGGGCCCGGCTTGAAGTTCTTAAACGTAGTGTACTCGGGCATCCACAGCAGGTTAATGGTGCCGATGGGACCGTTTCTCTGCTTGGCCACGATGACCTCAGCCAGGTTCTTCATTTCCGTGTCCTTATTATAGTAGGAATCACGGTACAGGAACATAACCATATCGGCGTCCTGCTCGATGGCTCCCGACTCACGCAGGTCGGAAAGCATGGGCCGATGATCGGGACGCTGTTCCACGGCTCGGCTAAGCTGAGACAGAGCCACCACCGGCACGTTCAGCTCACGGGCCAGGCTCTTTAGTCCTCGGGAAATATCCGAAATCTCCTGCTGTCTGGAATCAGAGGAGCGTCCTCCGCCGGACATGAGCTGCAGGTAGTCGATCATGATAATTCCCAGCTTATTCTCCAGCTTGTACTTGCGGCACTTGCTACGAAGCTCTGCCAGGGTGATACCAGGCGTGTCGTCGATAATCAGATTGGAACGGGCTACGCCCTCGGCGCCTTCTACCAGGCGTTCCCAGTCTGTATCGGACAGATTACCGTTTCGGAGCTTCTGGGCGTCTACACCGGACTCCATGGAAAGAAGTCGGTTTACCAGCTGCTCCTTGGACATCTCCAGGCTGAAGATAGCGACAGTCTCGCCGCTTCGGAAGGCCATATACTGGGCGATATTCAGAACAAACGCCGTCTTTCCCATAGACGGACGGGCCGCGATCAGAATCAGGTCCGAGGGTTGGAAACCGGATGTCTGGTAGTCCAGATCCTTAAATCCGGTGGCGATACCGGTCACATTTCCCTTGGTGCGGGACGCGATCTCGATCTTCTCAATGGCATTCAGCACTACCTGCTTAATGGGCACGAAATCGCCCGCGTTCCGTCGCTGTACCAGGTCAAAGACCTTTTTCTCGGTCTGATCGAGTACATTTTCCAGAGGCTCGGTACCGGCGTAGCACAGGTTGTTGATCTCATCGTTCAGACGGATCAGTTTGCGCAGGGTGGATTTCTCTGCCACGATATTGGCGTAATATTTTACATTAGCCGAAGTGGGAACCCGCTCCAGAATTTCCCGGACGAATTCCATGCTGCTGACCTCCTCCGGCACATCCCGGGCCCGCAGTTCGTTCTGCAGGGTCACCAGATCCACCGGCTCGTCCCGGCTGAACAGATCCACCATAGCGTCAAAGACTACGCCATACTGCCGCTGGTAGAAATCCTCGCCGGCCAGTATCTCTGACGCCACCAGCACGGCCTCCCGATCCATAAGCATGGAACCGATGACCGACTGCTCCGCCTCGATACTGTGGGGCATCACTCGTTTGATGATTGCTTCTTCCATCTTATGCTTCTCTTACATTCACTTTCAGTTCAGAGGTTACCTTCGGGTGCAGCTTAATCGGAACCATGGTAGTCCCCAGCACCTTGATCGGGCTCGGAAGAACCATTTTCTTCTTATCCAGTTCGATGCCAAGCTGCGCCTTTGCCGCTTCCGCGATCTCCTTGGAGGATACGGAACCGAAGATCTTGCCGCCCTCGCCGGTCTTAATCGTTACGTTGACCTCCATCTCCTTCAGGCGCTCACCGAAAGCCTTAGCCTCCTCGTAAATCTCTTTCGCCACCTTCTCGTCATTGGCTTTCTTAAGCTTCAGGTCATTTAAATTCTTCGGAGTCGCCTCCAGTCCCAGCTTCTTCGCCAGAATGAAGTTTCTTGCGTAGCCGTCGTTTACATCTACTAACTGTCCCTTCTTACCCAGGGACTTTACATCTTCAATCAAAATTACTTTCATTTTAAAATTCTCCTTCCTCATGCAGCTTGTCAATGGTGTGCTTCACAATCTCCAGCGCTTCCTCCACGCCACAGTCCAGCTGGGCACCGGCCATATTCAGGTGGCCGCCGCCGCCCATCCGCTCTGCCAGAAGCTGCACATTCACCTCGTCGATAGAACGGGCGCTCACATAAGTCTTATGCTGATAGTCCGTCAGTACAACGGACGCTTTGACGCCATTGATGTCCAGCAGCTCATTGGCTGCCTGGGCGCCCACGATGGTGGGACTTTCCAGGTTCTCATTGGGACAGATGGCGATAGCAAAGCCGTGGTACAGCTCCGCATGGCGCACCGCCTCGGCTCTGGCCTTGTATTCGGTCATGTCGTTCCGGAACATCTTGCGGACACGGGTCACATCCGCTCCGCACCGACGCAGAAACGCCGCAGCCTCGAAGGTCCGCACGCCTGTCTTGCTGGTGAAATTATTTGTGTCGATGATGATACCGCCGTAGAGACAGTCCGCCTCCACCGCCTTGATTTTCAATCCTTCGTCAAAATACTGCAGGATCTCCGCTACCATTTCACAAGCGGAAGACGCGTAGGGCTCGATATAGGAAAGCACCGCATTTTCAATCTGCTCGTTGGTCTGACGATGATGATCCAGCACTACGATGGTGGGCGTCCGGGTCAGAAGCTCCGGACACTCGGTATAGCTGGGCCGGTTCGTATCGACTACTACGAGAACCGTATTCCGGTCAATCATTTCGATGGCCTGCTCGCTGCTTAAGAACATATCCGGCTCGTAGACCGGGTTATCCTCGAAGCAGGATTTCATGGGACGGACGGAGGTAGTCACCTCATTCAGCACTACATAAGCCCGTTTTCCCAGCACCTTGGCCGCCCGGTAGATACCGATGGCCGCGCCGAAGGAATCTGCGTCAGTCTGGCGGTGTCCCATAACCATGACCTTATCGCGGCTCTCAATGAACTCACGCAACGCGTGGGCTTTCACACGGGCCTTCACACGGGTGGTCTTCTCCACCTGCTGGGTCTTGCCGCCGAAATAGGAGATCTTCTCGCCCTCCCGGATAACAACCTGATCGCCGCCGCGGGCCAGCGCCAAATCAATAGCAATCCGTGCAAACTCGTAATTCTCCGCAAAGGTCTTGCCGGCACAGCCGAAGCCCATACTTAAGGTGACAGCCATTTCATTTCCGATATTGACCGTCTTCACATCCTGAAGAAGCTCAAACTTATTTTCCCGCATGACAGGCAGATCCTTCTCCTGAATGGCTACAAAGTACTTATCCTTCTCAATATTCTTTACGATACCGCCGAAGGATGAGATATACTTGTTGATCTTTCGATCTACCAGCGCCACCAGAAGAGACCGGCGGACTTCCTCTACAGTGTCCAGCGCCTCATCGTAATTGTCCAGGTAAATCAATCCGGCCACCAGCCGCTGCTCCTTGATCATACGGATGTACTTGTTCATCTCGGTCTCATCAAAGAGATACACCGCGATCAGGTAGCTGTCATCATCCTCCACATCCACGAAGGTATTGTCCTCCATGATGTGATCGAGATACACTCTGCGCACGTCCGCACGGTAATCCCGTTCCTCCGCAGAAAACCGCACGGTCCGGGTATCCTCGAAATCATCCTCCGGAAGCAAATCTACGGTAAACTCCGGAAAGAAGTAGGTGATGGATTTCCGCAGATTCTTTTTTTCCTTCTCACTGGCCGCGAAAAACGCGCTGTTGGCCCACAGCACTTTTCCGTCCTCATCCAACAATGCGTAGGGAATCGCCAGCTCCTTCAAGAGCTTTCTCTGTATCTGCCCGTACTGGGTCGCGAAGGACACCAGCTCCCCGTAGATCTGCGCCCGGTTCTGCACATACAGCACCGTCACAATCACGATATACACCAGCACAAATACGCTCATGGCCACACCGGCTTTCACCGATATGGGATACATACAGAGATTCATCACCAAAAGCAGAATGCTCATCAGAATCGGCCACTGCACGTACCGTTTCAGGCGGCCTTTTAAATGAACCTTTCTTTTCATCTCATTTTCCTCTATACTTTTTTATTTTGTCTGCTTTCTAATGTTCCTATTATAGCACATCCGGGCGGTACTTTACAAGGATAGAGCGCAAATCAGAAACGCCGCCGAATCCTCCCGGATCCGGCGGCGTTTCCTGCAATATGGGTTCTAATCGTATTGCCTGTTATTTATTTCATGAAAAATTTCTGAAGATCTGCTTCTGTGGTGTCTTCACCAATGGTGACAAGCTCGGTGCCGGTCAGGCGGGCGAACATGGCAATGTCGTCTCTGGTCAGCGCGGTGGATACTACGGAGTGGTGAGCGCCGCCTGCGTAGCACCATGCTGCGGTACCGATGGCGAAGTTCGGTTTATGACGGTACATAATTCTGGCTACCGGCAGCTTCGGCATGGGCTTCGGCTGTTTTACAAGCTCGATGTCCGCGCAGATGATGCGGAAGCGGTCGCCCATGTCTACCATGGTTACCTGGATTCCGTCTCCGGTTACACCGTCAAAGATCAGTCTTGCGGGATCCTCTTTTCCGCCGATACCAAGCGGAAGCACGTCGATCTCCGGCTTTGTAGCAGCAAAGGCTACCGGAACCTCCAGCATATGGGAAGCCAGCTCCAGCTCCTGACCCTCGGTCAGGTCATAGGTGTAGTCCTCGATGAAACCGGTTGCTCCCTCGCGTCCCTCTGCCATCTGCATCAGAACTGCGGACAAAGCTGCAATCTTATAATCTCCCTCCGGTCCGAAGCCAACGCCCTTGCCCATCAGGTTCTGTGCCGCGATACCCGGAAGCTGCTTCAGGCCATGCAGATCCTGGAAGGTATCTGCAAATGCGCCGATGCCGTTCTCTTTCAGGAACTTCTCGAAGCCAACCTCGTATTTTGCCTGCTCGCGAACAGAATCAATGCGGTCTGTCTTCATGGTATACTTATCCGTATACTCCTTCATCTTCGCGTCGATTTCTTCTTCTGTTACCTCATTGATGATGTCTACCACATCGCCCAGCGCATAGTAGTTGCACTCCCAGCCGTACTTGATCTGGCTTTCTACACGGTCGCCGTCTGTAACTGCCACATGTCTCATGTTGTTACCGAAGGAAGCTACCTTCAGGGACTTGGAGTAGTTGATAGCCTTTGCTACCTGCGCGAATCTCTTGATCTTCGCTACTACGTCGTCATGCTTATAGTATCCTGCAACCACCTCATGGGGAATACCCATTCTTGCTACGATGAAGCCAAACTCACGGTCGCCGTGTGCTGCCTGGTTCAGGTTCATGAAGTCCATATCGATATCGTCATACGGAAGCTTCTCATTGGCCTGTGTGTGCAGGTGAAGCATGGGCTTTCTAAGCTCCTGCAGTCCCTTGATCCACATCTTGGCCGGGGAGAAGGTGTGCATCCAGGTAATGACGCCGATGCAGTCATCGTCACAGGACGCTTTACGCATATCCTCGATACAAATCTCAGAGGTCTCTACGGTGGGAAGTACTTCCACTGCCGCGATTCCTTCCAGCTTCTCATTCAGGAACTCTGCCATCTCACGGGCGTCTGCCGCTACCTGCTTCAGGCACTCTTCACCATACAGATCCTGAGAACCTACTACAAAATAAAGTTTTTTCATTTCTCTTTACCTCCTGAAATATTTACCAACTTTCATGTTCCCGCGCGTCAGGGTTTATTCCTGGCCGCGTATATCCCTGACCGAATTTCCGTCGTTAAACGTAACCGGGAAACGGTGAGAATAGTTTTTTTTCTGCCAGTCCGGATCCTCCATCATGCGGAGCAGATTCCGTGCTGTGACACGTCCCAGATTGTATTTGGGATGGACGACCGATAACACCTTCACATCCCCGCTCTGGGCCAGTTCCGCGTCATCGAAAGAAATCAGTGACATATCATCCGGCACCTTCAGACCTCTGTCCTCCAGGAATTCCATATAGTGCTCGGCCACCTCGTCGTTATAGAGAATCATTGCCGTGCAGTCCTTGGTTCTGCGGTACATCCGCATCAGCCCCTTCTTGCTCAGCTTCTCCTCCATATCCTTGGTGGAATACCAGCGAATCCAATCGTCGTCAAACTTTACGCCATAATCCGACAGGCACTCAATGAAACCCTTATAGCGTTCCATCCCCTGCATATCATCGTATTTGAAAATGCCTCCGATTCTCCGGTGGCCGTTCTGAATCAGAATTTTCGCTGCCTCGTAGCCCGCCCGGGCATCCGACATTTCCACACTGTCAAACTTCTGGTTCGGATAGTGATTATGGATGAACAGAGTCGGTATGTTTCTCTTTCGAATCTCATTGTAGAGACGGATATTCGGGTTTGGGAAGCTGGAACGCGTTCCCTCTATGATGAGCCCGGAAAGGTTGCTGGAGAGCAGCCCTTCCAGATACATAGCCTCATCATTCAAACGGTTTTTCGTCACCGCCACATCAATTTCATAACCCTTTTCCGTCATGACGGATTCAATTCCGTCGTATACTCTCGGGAACAGATAATCGGAAAAATAGCTCAGAATCAGTCCAACCCGCGGCTTTCCCTTATCCTCATTTTTATTTTCATAAGATACATAGGTTCCGCTTCCCTTGACGCGGACGATCAGACCGTCCTCCTCAAGCTGATTCAGTGCCGTCCGCACAGTCTGTCTGGAATAACCGAACTTTTTCTGCAGGATATTTTCCGATGGGAATTTATCCTTATTTTTGATTACTCCGCTGGTAATCAGCGTTCTGCACCAGTTATATAATTTCTGATATTTCAGCAGATCCTGGCTGTGCGCGCTTCCTTTTTTTGACATATCTGTCCCCCGCCTTTTGTCTCGTATTTCCGTCGTAATGATTTATTTGATAACCTGCAGAGACTGACGGTCCGCGAATACAGCCACGAATACCAGGAATACAACACCCTGAATCAGCTGCATCATCTGCGTGGAGAAGCCCATCATAGTCAGTCCGCTGTTCAGCACGATGTAAAGCAGAGAACCTACAATAATATTCTCAAATCTTACCTTCGCGCCGCCGGAGATCGGCATGCCGCCCAGTACCAGCGCAATCAGAATCTGTGTCTCCAGCTGATTTCCGCCGGAAGAGGTTACAGAACCTACCTTAATAACGTTAATGAATGCCGCAAAACCTGTGATGGCGCCTGCCAGTACATAAATGAGGAACTTCATTCTGTCGGTACGGATACCGGAGAACATAGCCGCCTTCTCACCTGCTCCGATGGCTTTCAGATAGGTTCCGAATTTGGTGAAACGGAACAGTACAAAGCCGATAACCAGAACCACTACGGTGCAGATAACCTTCAGTGCTGTGCTGTCATAATTGATGAGCAGCGCTGAGCCTGTGACCGGCGCATTGGTGGTCAGATACTTGATAAAGCCTCTGAACAGGAACATGGTACAAATCGTTACGATGAATGATTTAATTTTACGGCATACATAGAAGTATCCGTTGATGGCTCCGATAGCCGCGCCTGCAGCGATACCGCCTACGATAGCCAGCGGAATGCTGATTTTGGAAAGCATACATACTACGATGGATGCGATACCCAGGATAGAACCCTGCGAAAAATCCAGGCCGCCCATGGTCATGATGAAAAATACGCCTGTTGCCGCAATCATTGTAACATATACCTGTGAAAGTACAAGGGACATATTGTTCATCATTCTGAAGTTGGTCAGAACGTTGAATACCAGGAACACTACAACCAGTCCTGCAATCGGCAGAAGGGCGCGGATCATCGACATTTTGGATAATTTTTTGAGCTGCTGCTCTTTCTGTTCTGTGTTTGTCTTTACTTGATTCTCCATAACTGCCTCCTTATACCATCATCGTAATCAGGCTGTTCTCATCCAGCTGCTTGCTTCTCTCCAGTTCGCCACTGATCTTGCCGTCTTTCATGATTACGATACGGTCACACATACCAATCAGCTCCATCAGCTCCTCGGAAATCATAATAATGGATTTTCCGTTCTTTCTCATCTGATTCATCAGCTGATAGATATCCTGTTTTACCTTAATATCAATGCCTCGTGTGGGGCTGTCCAGCACGACGATGTCGGAATCCTTTCCAATCCATCTGGCCAGTACAACCTTCTGCTTATTACCGCCGGACAGATCGGATACAAACTGGTCCACATTGACCATCTTGACGGACATCTGCTTCGCGAACTTGTTGGAGAACTCCTTCAGTTTCTTATCGCTGAGCATGTGGGTTTTACCAGCCAGTTCATCCAGCGAGGGCAGACAGATGTTGTCACCGATGCTCTGATTCAGGACTACGGACTCATTGTCACGATCCTTGGAAGTATACGCGATACTGTGTTTAATTGCAGTCGGGATATCGTTGATCTCGGTTCCGTCCGCCAGAACTACCTTACCCGTTCTGTCATAGGAAGCGCCGAAGATGGCTTTTCCAATCTCATGCATACCGGACTCGGACAGTCCACCGAAGCCCAGGATTTCACCCTTATGCAGGTCGAAGGATACATCCTCAATGAGTCCCGGAACCGTCACATCTTTTACGGAAAGAACTACTTCGTCGGATACCTTCTCGCCGTAGTCCGCACGGTAGTAATCTCCGGTTACCTCACGGCCTACCATCAGGCGCTTCAGGTCGTCCTCGGTCACATCCGCACTCTTTACGGTGTCAATGTATACACCGTCACGCAGGATGGTGATGGTATCGGATTTATCCAGAATCTCCGGAAGGTCATGGGAGATGAAGATAACGGTATTGCCGCTCTCACGGATACGGTTCATGTGCTTATACAGCTCCTCACGTCCTTCCTGGGAAAGAGCTGTGGTGGTTTCGTCGATGACTACGATCTTGGGATCAAAATAGGTTGCCTTTACAATCTCAACCAGCTTTCTGTCCTCGAAATTGTAATTATCAATGATATCAGAGGCCTTAATTCTGTCGAAACCGTATTTATGAAGAAGTTCGGTGGCCTCTTTGTTCATGGCATTTGTATTCTTGATTCCGAAGTGTACGAAACGGTCCTCATGGCCCAGGAAAATATTTTCCGCTACGGTCAGGCCGGACAGAGTTCCCAGCTCCTGTACGATGATGGATACGCCCTCTTCATTGGCTTCCACCTGGTTCTTCGGATGAATTTCTTTTCCATCCAGTACGAAGGTACCGCTGTCGATGCTGTAGATGCCGGTCAGCATGTTGGTCAGTGTGGATTTACCGGATCCGTTCTCACCAATCAGCGCGTGAACCTCGCCTTTATTTACATTAAATGATACATTCTGTACCGCCTTCGTAATACCGAAGGACTTGCAAAGATTTTTAACCTGTAATCTTACTTCACTCATTGCATTCTCCTCCTTGGATTACTTCACGATTTCGCCCTTGGTTACCTTGGTAGTCAGGGTGATGATAATCAGCAGTGCCAGACCGGTGATAACGTCCTGGATAGCAGTCGGTGCGCCCAGAGCGATAAAACCGAAGAAAATAATATTGATGACAAACTCACCGATGACAATGGCCTGCAGCGGCATACCGTATTTCTTAAACGCCAGACCGAAGAAGCAGCCCATGGTCGGTACGAAGTTACGGCTCATGGAAGCCATACCGGTAACGGCCACCATGGAAGAGCCATAGCTGATGGTCAGGATTGCCATGACGCCCAGGAACGCACCGCTCAGGATGAATGCCAGGACTTTGTATTTATTTACATCGATACCCATGTTCTTGGCAACGAACTCGTTGCTTCCGATGGCGTATGTATATGTTCCGATTTTGGTGTAGTTCAGGAAGATGTAAGCTACCACACAGGCCAGAACTGCCAGGATGATGTCGCCCGGCATCTGTCCGAACATTCGAAGGTTTGCCGGAAGGGTCTGCTCCACGCCGCCTGCGATATAGTTGGCGATGGACTCGTAAATCAGAGCCAGACCGGTGGTAACAATCATGGACGGGATACGGAGCTTTACATAGAAGATACCGTTCAGCACGCCTACGATAGCGCCGCAGATAATGCAGCCTGCAATCAGGCCCACATAACCCAGATTAAACTTTGTCGCAAATACGCATCCCACAATAGCGGAAAGCATGATGTTCGCTCCGATAGAGAAGTCGAACATACCCATTACCATTACAAAATAGAATCCCACCGCGCCCACGGTCGCAATCAGGCTGGCCTGAAAGTAGTTCAGCATGTTGGCTGCGGAACCGAAGTTATGCGGTGACAGTACTTTAAAGATACCCCAGGAAAGTACAACCAGACCTAACAGAATCAGATAACCCTTTGTACTTCCCGACAGCTTTTTAGAACCCATACTCTTTACCTCATTTTTTTGATAATAGGAGCCGGTATCGCCGCGCGACACCGGCTCCTACAAACTCTAAGCCCTTAGAATTTATTTGCCTGCACGAGCTGCTGCATCCTCGATAGATACCTTAGCAGCTGCTTCCTTCAGTCCTGCCAGATCCAGCTCAGACATAGCTACAAGCTCTTCGTCTGTGTACGGAAGCTGGTCTACGAAGTACTGCTCGTATG
>OIXG01001065.1_pt1 | contig 28916 bp, 16 predicted proteins | sample 1587731 | NCBI WGS metagenome assembly OIXG01 (sample SAMEA3888908, study PRJEB22519) | human gut metagenome | biome: human gut; feature: human-associated habitat; material: faeces | place: Denmark | collected 2010 | reverse complement strand
TCCCACATTTCTTTCTTCGCAGAAAGAAATGTGGCCGCCGGAGGCCGCCTCCCCGTCAGGGGAAAATCGACTCGCCGCCGCAGCGGCGAAACCCGCCCCGCGCCAAGGGGCCTTAGACCGTAGGTCTAAGTGGTTTTCTTTGGTAACTTTCTTTTTGCAAAAAAGAAAGTTACTCGTGCCGAAGCACGAAACGCCCCATCCCGCGCCCGCAGGCGCAACACCTGCTTGTCCCCGCGCCAAGGAAGTTTTGAAACGTAGTTTCAAGCGGCTTTCTTTTGTAGCTTTCTTCCATCGTTGAAAGAAAGCTGCTCGCCGCTGGGGCGGCGAAACCCTCCCCCCGCCGCGAAGTATTGACGCAAAATCCCCCGCCGTTACTGCCACGCCGCCGGTACCGGCGGCATAATACGCCGCACATCTTTCTCCATGGTATCCCCCGCCGTGGGCACAAAGCCCAGCCGCGCGAAGAACAGCCGCAGCCCCTTGTCCGGGCAGTCCACCCGCAGGATATCCCTTCCCCGCCGCAGGCAGGCGTCAACAGCCTGCCCCATGGGTGGGATACCCAGGCCCTTCCCTCGCCATTGCGGAGTCAGGCCGTACCAGCTCAGCCGCAGGGCGTCCCCCTCGTCGGACAGGCTGAAGGCTCCGATCAGCGCCTCGCCGTACCACACGCCGGTAGCCTCGCCCCCGGCGGGCATACCCAGCGCCGCCCGCTTCTCCTCCGGCAGCGGTCCGTAGCCCTCGCCGGACTCCACCATGTTCTTCTCCTTCCACCAGCTCTGCCTGGCAAAGGTGGACAGTCCCCGTTCCGTCAGATGGCTGTTGTCGTCCCGGTATACCACCCGGAACGTCCCGTTCTCCCATTCCAGCAGCGACACGGCGGTGTTGTCCCCGTGGGGCGTCTGCCCCACCTCCGCCAGCGTCTGCCCCTGCAAAACGCCCAGCACGGTCCGCAGCGCCATCCCATGGGAAAATACCGCTGCGGTGCCGCCCTCATGGGCCCGGGCCACGCGCTCCAGCGCCGGGATAAACCGGTCCACCACCTGCTGTGCCGTCTCGGCCCCCGGCACACGCCACAGGTCGGCCCGCCGGTTGAAGTTGTACATCTCCTCCGGGTATTTCACGTTCAGTTCATGCCAGGTGTGGTCCTCCCACTCCCCCATGCAGATTTCCCGGAACGCCGGCTCCAGATGCAGCGGCAGGGCCTTGGGCAGCCAGATGGCCCGTGCGGTGATCTGCGTCCGGTACAGGTCGCTGCTGTACACCGCGTCGATGTCCACCTTCCGGAACCTCTCCCGCAGAGCGTCGATCTGCTGATACCCCCGGTAGTTGGTGATCAGCCCGTTGCAGTGGCCGTGTGCAACGCGGTACAGGTTTCCCTCCGCCTCCGCGTGGCGGATCAGATACAGCCGCGTCATACCACCGTCACCCACTGCTTCCACGCGCGGACCGCCTCCTCGACCGCCGCCGCCGGCTCCGCCGCGTACTGCAAAGCACTGTCTGCCGCCAGCGCCCCGTGACCCATATCGTCAAAGGCCGGCAGCGCATTCTCCCCGTCGCAGTCCTCCAGCAGCAAAAACGCCCCCGGACATACTCTCCGCACGTCCCTCACATCCAGACTGTACCCCGTGGACACAGCCAGCGCTGCACCCCGGCGTGCCATCTGCTCCGCCACGGACAGCCACAGCGCCCGGTCGCCGGCCACCAGACTCTGCACCTGTCCGCCGGTCCGTACCGCCGCGATGGGCAGCATCTCCCCAGCCTCCAGGCACCCGCTTCCGCCGTAGGGGCACACCGTCACGGCGTCCGCCCCGTACCCGGCCCAGCACTCCGGCTCCGCGGTGTTCATATCCAGTATCACATACAGTCCCTTGGCATGGGCCGCGCTGACAAGGTTCGCCAGCACGTCCGCCCCCATCATCCCGTGACGCAGATATGCTCCGCCCCGCAGCACCACCGCGGGCAGCTTTCCCGCCGCCGCGTCCAGCAGCGTCGTGCCGTGATACCGCAGCGCCTCCGCCTGGGCCATGGGCGTGTCGCCGAACATATCGATAAAGTTCTTCACAAACTTCCCATTCAGCTTCTCCGCCTCCGGCGCCAGCGTCAGCGCCAACGGTGTTTTTTTCTCGCGGATACGCCGCTGCAATTCCAAATCAAACATCATGTTCTCCTTTTTTACCTTTGCGCTCCCATATACACGCGCTAAGAGCACGCAAAATGACAAATGGCATATAAATAGTGTATAGATAACCTATAAACAACATCTACGCAAGTGTCTGACATCGTCTCATGGTATTATACCAATTCCGCCCCCGCTTGGCAAGAAACACCGCCGTCTTTTTCGCATTTTTTCACCGCTGCCGGGCATACTGTACACAGGCCGATAAAGGATAAAAATGCAACGAAAAAGAGGTGAGCACGATGAAAACGTGTACTTTCCTCAAGGGAATGGTCGCCGGCATGGCTGTCGGCGTCCTGCTGGACAACGCCCTTCGTCCCTCGCCCAAGTTCCGCAAGACCCAGGCGGGCAAAACCCTCCACCGCCTGACCTGCGCCCTTGACGACGCCGTGGACGAGGTCTGCTCCAAGCTGCAATAACCGCGGTATCGCATCCGGGCGGTGTATGGTTATGTAAACCATACACCGCCCTATAATCAGCAGATTTCCATTGTTCAAAATTACGCATTATGTTAACTTAGATATTTGCTGTCAATTCCACAACTCACCCCGAAAATTCCATCTTGACAAACCTGGTATTTTTGGTATAATAGTCCATGCTGTTTGTCAGCGAATCGAATATGCAGTGGTATCGAAGAGGTCATAACGAGCACGACTGGAAATCGTGTTGTCGTCAAAAGCGGCACGAGGGTTCGAATCCCTCCCACTGCGCCAGTGAAAAGCCCTGTAACCATGCCGGTTACAGGGCTTTTCTTCTGCGCCAGAACGGGGATTTGACCATAATTTTGACCACAAACACGCCGGTGCTTACTGACCGTGCGGGCGGTCACTTCTCCACCAGCGGCGGCTCGAAGCTCTCAATAGCACTACGAAGCTTGGCGTGACGGATGACAAAATGTATGGCGGGTGATTTTTCCTTGGACACCATGGCCCACCGCCCCTCATGCATGACGATCTGCAAATTGCGGAAGGTGCTGTCGGCGGTCAGTTCCAGGCGGCAGCGTGGGTGCACTGCCGCGAACTGTTCTGTCTGATCGATGTGTTCCAGATACTCCTGATAGGTATACGGTATATCACGTTCATAGAACGATTCTGACAGGGGCAGGGACATCGGGTATCGTTCAAAGGCTTCCTCTGTCAGTTGGGGCAGAGCCAACACCATTTCATTGTCCCGCAGGATGGTTTCGGCCTGCTCCCGGCGGCTTTTGGCGTGGGCCAGGATACGCTCCTGATCCGGCACAGGCACATCGTGTCTTTGCAGCACCGCCGCCAAAAACGCGGGGTCCGCGGTATACAGCGGCGGCGTCGATAGGACACACCGCCGTCGGCCGGGGGTGCGGCTGTCTGCCAACAGAAACGCGTTCAGCCGGGAAGCGCCGTCGGCACGGTATATCTCCATCAGCGGCTTGGCGTTCTCCAGCAGAGCGTCGGCCCGACGGCGGTAATAGGCCACCTCTGTGCGGTTGTTGGTCAGGTAATACCGCCCCTCGCTATGGTGGCCGGACACAGCCTCGCCGGTCAGCGCGGCTGTGCCGGATACCCGCAGGAAATGCAGGAACACACCGCCCTGGGGCGCTTTGAAGTAATACGGCTCGATCTGGCCGGTCATATACATGGGGATGAAGCTCTCCAATCCCAGCATCATCTCCGGCAGATTGCGGTCAATGTTGTGGATGATCTGCAGCCGCAGACCTTTTTTCAGCAGCAGCGCCATGCCGAACATCCACTTCTTGGGGAACTCCGGGTCCTGGGCCATCTCTGTCATGGGCATATCGCTGTACAAAAACACCGGCTCTGTGGAGCGCGACAGCACCGCCGCCTTCATAAAGTCTAGCTCGCTGTCCATCATCTGCCGCAAACCGGAGTAACTGCGGCTGGTGGGCAGCTGGAAGGGCGCCACAGGGACCTTCAGCTCGTCAAAATGGACGGAGCGTATGTACGCATTCAGATCGAACTCATCCAGCTTGGTCAGGAAGCGGGAGACGCTGTCCTCCCGGGGCGCATGGCTGCCCAGCAGCCAATCCTGCACCCGCCGCCAGTAGGCGGCGCGGTCGCCGAGATCTTCAGCGGCACAGCCCAGCAGCGCGGCGGCCACCTCCCGCTGGGCGGGGCCGTCCATCTCCCGGGAAACATAGGACGCCACGGCGGCGGCGAACTGCTCCGGCTCCGCCGGCTGACGCTCGCCCCGGCGGAAGCGGAAGATGGCGGACGGGTCGTAGTTGGCGCAGCGGCACAGCTTCGCCACGCTGAGCCCCATGACCTCGATCAGCGCATTGAAGTTCTCCCGCAGCATTTTCTTGTCCGTGCCGGCATATTCATCGCATTGCAGGAACGCGCTATACAGTGTGTCCGCGTCCATATCCGGCAGTGCCTTTGCTTTGGCCATATCGGACAAAGCATCACTCAGCGCTGTGAGCACGGCGCTGCCGCGGCCCGGCGTGCGCTCGCCGGTGCGGTAGCGGCTCAGGGACGGCGCGGATAGCCCGGCGGCCTCCGCCAGCTCCTTGCCCCGGCAGTCCAGCCGGGTGATGTATTCGTTCAGCTGCTCACAAAAGCGCATGGCGCACCTCCTGCGGTGAAAGCTGTGTATAGTATACGCCCATATGGCAGAAAAGTGAAGCAAAAAATTTCCAAAACCAGCAATCGCCGCAGCCGGTAATCGCGTTTCCCTGCCGCGGCCGCCGTGGTACAATAGAAAATGTAAAAAACTTGTAAATACGCGAAAAATTGAAACAGGAGGATGGAACAAAATGGCAAAGAAAAGGTTTTTTCCGGCGCTGCTCCTTACGCTGGTCCTGGCGCTGTCGCTGACGGTGCTGTCAGCATTTGCGGAATCTGGAGCGTATGCTGTTAAATTTTACCCCGGAGATTATGGAACCATGACTAAAAACGACCAGATCCCGTTTGTGTATTATGGCATTGACGATGATGTTAACAAGCCCTACTACTACAAGCTGAATGTATCCGAGACAGATACTTTCGGCTTTGTCGGCAGCATCATGGATACTTTACTTCCAAATTCGGGATATGAGTTCGCCTACTGGACAGCCGATGCTGCCGTCTACCAGGTCGGCAGTGACACCGCCATTCCGGCCGGCACCCCTCTTTCCTCTGATCAATTACAGAACAAGGTTACCGTGAAAAGTGATGTGACATTCACGGCCCACTTTAAGCAGAGCTCTGAAAATCCCGAGGATTCAGAAATCACCACCGTTGAAATCACCGGTGCAACCCTTTCCTACAAAACGGGAGATACGCCAAAGGCCACGGCCACGGTAGCAGCCGCCGATCAGGGCAAGTACCGGATTGCCGATGAATACTGGCAAGAGTTAAATGAAAACGATGTGCCCGTTGCTATATGGCATTCCGACGACGAGATATACAGCACTTTGCCGACAATTACTGAGTTTGAAAGCGGGAAAAAATATGTGTATTCCGTTCTGCTGATGCCGGAAAGGGAATATAACTTCAGCAGAGAAGTCACCGCTACGGTGAACGGAAACACGGTGACAGCAGTTTCCGCCACAGACAGATACCTGAGTCTTCCCAATGTTAAAACGATCACGCCGACCGGACAAATCACTCCCCCCGCCACCGGCGGCTACTACTATTCCCCCTCTGCCGGCGGCAGCAGCGCCAGCCCCAAGACCACGGACCCCGGCGTGGCGCTCTATGCCGCTGCCGCCCTGCTGAGCACCGCCGGTCTGGCGTGGAACGGCAAGCGCCGCGGGCAGTAAACCAGCTATTCTCTCCGGGTCGATACCGACAGGGGTAAGCCGCAGCAGCGGCAAGCAAAAACGCCGCCCGAAAGGGCGGCGTTTTTGTCGACTGCGCACACGCGGAAAAACAAGCGTCATATCGGTGGAAATGCCTTAAGACCCGCGAACCGAGTCATACTTGGAATTGCCCAAAGCGCTGAGGTAGGCGTCGTAGGCCTCCTCTAACGAAGAAAACGCTTCTCCGCTTTTCAGAATCTGCTTATACTGGTTTTGCGAAGTAAGTGATTGGGAAACGGCGACATATTCGCTGCCGTTTTTCGTCCTCTTGCCGGTCGTGGTTTCGGAAACATAGTACTTCCCGTCCCCGGTCTGGACGATCACGGGAATTTCCTTTCCGGCCCCGACCTTATCCGTGTTCAGGGATGTCCAAAAGAGATATCGGTCTGCCTTTTTCCCGTCTATTCCGCTGCCGAGAAAAGCCCAGGTGCAGTCCGGCTGCTGCAAAAGACTGTTATCCAGCTTTTCGATCGCCGCGGTAATGGTCGGAACATATTCCGAATCCGGACATCTGGAGTCAAACTCAAAGTTTGAATTCGTTTGCATTTTGCTCCAAAAATCCGTATCGTATAAAAGCTGGAAGAAATCCGTCTCCTTTGTATTAAACGGGTATTTCTTCCCGGACGGATCGGCCTTCCCATTCCAGGTAAAAATAATTCCGCGATCCGCACTATAGGAGACGACACAGGTCCCGTTGGGAGAAGCAACACCCTTCCAATTATCCGTATCTCCTTGGTCTTTGTAATGGACGATGCCGCCGATATTTACCGGATCGACCGACTGCCAGTCCGCCTTCTTCTGCTTCAGATCGACCGTGACCGTGGCCTCAAAATTTCCGAGCTGCGCCTCTGTGGAAACCTGTGCATACGCGGCGCGTACATTCGCAAGGTCTGTGGCCTCCCTGCTCTTTTCAAGCTGTGACGCAAATACCGGAATCGCGATCGCGATCAGTACGGCAATGAGCGCAATGACGATCAGCATTTCCATCAATGTAAATCCGCTGCGATTTCGTTTTCGTTTCATATGATCCCTGCTTTATCTTTGATAGGACAAACACATGGTGCACCCATCATGAATTGTTATTTTTAGAGTATAACACACCGCTGCCGAAAAATAAAGTAATCAAATGAAGCCAAAAAAGGATTTCTGCGAAAACTCTGCTTTTTTCGATCCCACTTTTCAGCCGCACCGGTATTTCGCCATCGGAGAGCCACGTCTGTGCGATCATAGTCCCGATCCCAGGTAACAAATTGGATGCCGTGTTTACTATGCGTTCCCGCCAGTATCGTACCGTTGAAGTCGGCAAGGATTCGATAGTCGCCCTCCAGTCCACTGGCTTTGAGCTGCGGGGCAGTCTCCATAGCAAGCATATACTCTCTCGTCCGTGCGGCGATGTCCTCGGCCTGGCGGAGAGCCTCCTCGGTCTGAGGTGTGCCAACATCCTCCCGCCGATAGAACACGCTGCCCTTGCCGGTGATGCGGCAGAGAGGTGTGCCGTTCCAATAGACAGGCATCTGCGAGTCCTCCAAAGGCTGGGTTTCAAAGCCTGCACGGTGCAGGCACGCACAGACTTCCTCAAGGTAGCGGAGCTGCTGTTTTGCGTTGTGGTCATTCATGTTGTGATCCTCCTTGCTTTGTAAATGAAAAAAGCGCCGGTTCGATGGTTCTACGAAACCAACAAACCGACACCCTGTACCCATATTTATGTTGTGCTACACTGATCCTATAGGCAGAATGAATCCACCTCGCTCTTACCATCCGAATCTGTCCGAAGTATGCACAGCGTGAATCCTCCCAAATTGGGTTCAGTTTCTTTGGCAAGGGCAAGTATTTCCTCCGACACCTCTTTTGATGTCAAGCAGAACGATCCGACCGCATTGCAGAGAACGATAAACCTCTTATACTTGCAGAATAACTCTTTGTATTTGCGGTACTTATTCACAATTCTTTCGGAGTATGTTTTGTATCTCTCCGAAAGGTCGATGAGGCTCTCTCCAACCGCCACCGCTTCGCCCAAATCGAAGTATGAGTAGTTTTCAGCTTTTCCGCCATGCACTTTTTTCGCATTCGCCCTAATATCCGCCGCAGTGCGCCCTTTCCCAAAGTTTTCTTTTGAGATTCTCCGCATGACAGACTCGCTTTCGGTTGTCAGTCGTGTAACTTCAATGCCAATTTCACCGGAATCCCCAAGCACAAAATCCGGCCGCTCAGTTTTAAGAATTTTCATACTCTTGAGTTCTCTATAGTGTGAGGATAAGTCGAATAGAACCGCATATTCTTCTCGTGCTTTTATATCATCGGGCAATTTGGCTTCTTCAAAAAAATGGCACAAATATTTGCCAAAATTGCGGTAATCTTGTGTGCTCAAATTGTGCGTATACTCGCAGAGAGACAACTTGTCAAACACATACTCCGCCCCGTCTATATTGACCGTTTCCCGTGCTGCGTCAAAAGTGTCGTATTCAAATGATTGGAGTGATGCAACGGCTTTTGCCAGTTGTTTGAGCGTAGCATTTCGATGCATTTGCTTTTCGTTCATAATGTTCTCTCTCTCATAACACGGATGCGAACCGATTGGGGCCAATACTCCCTAAAATCTCCAAAATTCGCCGGAAACGCTCGGTTCGCATCCATATAAATCTCTCCAAATAGTTGCAAAAAAGCTGTGAAATATGAAATTTCACAGCTTTTCGTGGTGGACCTGAAGGGATTCGAACCCTCGACCTCTCGGATGCGAACGAATTAAAAGCTCTGATTTGTATTGGTTTTCAAATATTTCCAGCGCTTTCGGCTGGAATGTAAATGGTCTTGTGGCCTCTTTTTCCCGTTGTAACCATGTGTCCCGGAAGCGTCTGTGGTACGCGTTGTGGTCATAGAAAAACAGGCGGAAAGGCGTCCATCCTCGGTGCGCCTATTATAGCCAGAAATAAAAAAAGCGTTAACGATTTTCATGGCCGTTGGCAGGGCAAACCGTGGGATGCCATAATCAAAGAAAAGGCAGCGTAACTGCGCCCGCCGGTGCGGCTCCCCTACAAGGTTTTGTTGCGCAAATTAACAAAATGTGGTAGAGTAGAAAAAAGCTGCTGAGAGGTGCTACAATGTGGATGGTTTTTCCGGAGACGCTAAGAGAGAGACGGCCGGCCGCGAATAGATCGAGCAGGATCGTTCCGCTATCAACGAAAGTATCTGCTGCCGTTGTCGTTTTGCTTGCGATAGTATTTACAGCTGTGCTGGTCAGACTCAGCACATCCCAAAGCGTGGACAACCGAGTGTCCCGAGAGCTGGAGGGCGTGTCATGGCTCCAGGCAACGACGCTGAGGACACATCTGGAGGATCAGTTCGAGCCGCTATGGACAGCTTCCAATATGCTGGCAAATGGTGAAACGTTTGCCAGCGCATCCATGCGTCCTGCACTGAGGGGCATTATGCAGACCCACGAGCTGCGTATGTTCAGCTTTGCGGATCTGGAGGGCAATATCACGAATTATGAGGGAGAGTCGGTCGGAAACATTCGGGATCGGCGGTATTTTTATGATATCGTAAACGGAACGGAAACCAAGGTGTGCGAGTATCTGGCAACGACCAAATTCACCAACGAAACGAGGATGATTTTCTCCGTCCCAGCCTATGATGCAAGCGGAAAACTGCTGGGCGTTCTTTTCATCGGCAAGGAGATTGATGTTCTGGAACGTGCGCTGTTTAAGGACGACGATATGTTTGGCGTTGCCTCCAGCTACTTCATCTGTGATGGCGAGGGAAAAGTGCTCGCTGCCACCCGGGATATGTACCGCAACGGACTGATCAGCGACTCGACAGACTCTATTTTTGAAAAAATGCCCGCCCTGGCGGGCATGAACTGCGAAAACGGGAAATGCAAGTCCGTCATGGTAAACGAAAAGAAGTACTATGCGTCGATGATCTCTCTGCAGGTCAACGATTGGATGGTTGGCTATATTGTTGACAGCGACGTGGCTTTGCCGGAGTATGCCGACAATATCCGCATCATCCAAAGGCTCACGATTGGCACCTTCAGCGGCTTCTGCGTAGGTATCGCATACATCTTCCTTCTTTCGCGGCGGATCCTCGCACACGGTCAGCGAGAAATACGTACCATCCAGAGCTACAACGAGAACTACAGCCCATCCAGTGGTATGTGGACTCCCTCGACTGGAAGGATTACGACGCGGACACCATCTGCCAGCGGGTGACCTCCAAGGTACAACCGGGCAGCATCGTGCTGTTCCACAACGCCGCCCTCCACATGCCGGAGGCGCTGCCCGCTATCCTCACCTACCTCATCAACGACGGCTACACCGTCCTCCCCATCTCCCAGCTCATCCTCCACCCGCCCTACACCATCGACCACACCGGCCGACAGTTTCCGGCGGAGGAATTGTCTTAAAAATGCCGAGATAGGCTTATTTTTCACGAAAGCCATCGCAAAAGCGCGTGCGGTGCTCGCACGCGCTTTTCCTATAAATGTGGAGGTCTATAACCGTACTTCGACCTCCGGGGAAAGTTTTTTCACACTGCCGCAGCCGGCTATTTCTGTTGCCCGCTACACTGAACAGGGGCCGCATAACCAATAACAAAAAGAATAACCCGCCTCCTTCGCAACCTTGAACACGGTGGGAGGTCGTTGCTTTTTATAAAAAGGCGCAAACAGCGTGACGGAACGGTGTTACTCCGCCAACTCAAAGGTGTCCCGCTGATTCACGGCGTCCAGCGCCAGCTGCGCCCGGGACAACTCATCCGCAGTCTTTTCGTAGTCCGCCTCCACCGCCGCCAGATCATAGTTGGCGTAGGTGTAGTCGATGATGTTGGACTGCCGCCCGTACTGCTCCTCCACCCGTTCCTTGGGCAGCCGCGCCTTCATATCCGCCAGCTTGTTCTTCCGCTGGGTAAGCTGGGGGATATAGACCAGCATCTCGTCGATGGTCATGTGGAAGTCAGGGATAACATGGGTGGCGTTGAACACATTGATGGCGTGCTTTACCTTGCGGATACGCTGCTCCAGCTCCGCCAGCCGGTTCTGGGTGTCGCCATAGTCGTAGGCCGGACGCACGGACTCCACGTCCTCGCCCATAGCGGCGCGGAAATCCTTGCTGCGATTCTCCCGATCCAGCAGAGCGGCGTGCTCGTCGTGCAGCTTTTTCAGCAGCTTATTGGCCTGTGCAGAGGTGTATGTCATGGTCGTTCGTCCTTTCTCTTTTGTAAATTTCCACCCTCATTGTACACGATTTTGCGACACAAGTCCAGTAAAAGACGAGCGTATACCCATCGTCCCACCGCCCCCCCGTCAAAATGTTGCTTACGCGCCGTTCTCCCCCGCATCCTTCAGACCGGGTGCGGGGAACTCGATGCAAAAGGGTCATCCCCGCAGGGATGACCCTTTTTTGAAGCTATATGCCGCCTTTGGCCGCGGTCACTTGACCTTACGGCGGCGGGTCAGCGCCAGTGCGCCGCTGCCCGCCACGGCCGCCGCACCCAGCACGATCCACATCACCACAGGCGTGGTCTTCGCAGGCTGCTCATTGGTATCGTTGTCGGCGTCATCCGGCATCTGGCCGCCCAGCACATCGGTCATATCGTACAGTGCCGTCTTGCCGTCCAGCAGGCGGGCATAAGACGTCAGCGCGCACAGCGCCTGCTCGGTGGCGATGGCGTCCGCCTCACCATCCACCGTGTGACGGAAGCCGCCGGACACGGCGTAGGCCAGCAGAGCATCCAGCACCGTCAGTCCATTCTTGACAAAGCGGCTGTCGCTGACCGGATCGATACCCAGCGTTGCCAGTGCGATCAGCACCTGCGCGCAGGACTCGCTGTTCAGCGTGCCCCAGCTGCTGTAGCCGCCGTCGGAAAGCTGCATATCGGACAGAAGCTGCACGCCCTTGTCCACGGCGGCGTCCACCGTCTCGTCGCCGGTTCGGTAGGGCGCCAGCGCCTGCAAGGCCATGGCCGTCACATCCGGGTCGGCGCTGGTGCCGGACAATGCCCAGCCTCCATCCGAGAGCTGCTGCGCCAGAATGTACGCCACCAGACCGTCACGGGTGACCTGGGTTCCGCCCTCCGCTGCGGCGGGCACGTCATACTTGCCGCTGTCCAGCGCCAGCAGCGCGAAGATAGCGCCGTTGATGCCCTGATACGTCACATCGTCCATGTCGGCCAATCTGGCCAGCAGGTCGTAGCCTCCCACATCAGTGGGATCCTTTCCGATGGCCGTCAGCGCCAGAATGGTGCGGGCATACTCGGTGGATTTCTTATCGCTGAGCTGCCCCTTGGCGCTCTGCACCGCCTTGACCACGCTGTCGTAGTAGCTGTCGGGCACATCCCGGCCGCTGCGCGCCAGCGCGATCACCAGCCACTCGCTGCCGAAGGCCAGCTCGCCGGTCTTGATGGTGTCCAGCGTATCGCTGTGTGTCTTGCGCCAGCCGGTAGCGTCTCCCGTCTGCGTCTCATCCTCCCGCAGGGCCTTGAGGATCTCCGCATAGGCCGCCTCCGCCGCCGCCAGCTTGTCGTAGTTGGTGACCAGTTTCCTCTGATCGGCGGGGAGCTTGTTGTAGGCTGTGCGTGCGGCGGCGATGGCGTTGCCGCTGTACTTGCTCACGGTACCGATGGCGTCGATGAGCTTGATGACGTCGGCTGCGGTGACCTCCTCATCCCCCATCTTCCCGGCGTCCGGATCGGTCTTCCAATCGGAGGTGTAGTACCACAGGACGTAATCCTTGTCAGCCACGGCCTGCTGCGTCAGCGGCAGGCTGGGCAGGCGGCCGTTGACCTTGTACAGCCAGCCGGAGTTGGGGCCGGAGGTGAACTCGCCATAGGTGACGCCGCCCTTGGTCATGGAGCGGATATATCCGCTCTCTGCGCCGACGGCGGTGATGCCGCTGCCCTTCAGCGCCTTGGTGAAGGCATGATAGACAGTGCTGCCCTTCTTGACTGTAACGCTCTTGCTGAGCCAAGTGCCGTCAGGGGTAGAGATGGTCACCGTGACAGTGATGTCCTCGCCCTGCGTCGGCTCCTCCGAGGGCTTCTCCGTCTCGCCGGCGCCGGTGGCGTGAGAGGGCTCCGTCTTGACCGCGCTGAAGTCATAGACGTTGAATGCCTTACCCGTCGCCTTGTACTGTGCCAGCGCGATCAATGCGCGGAACGCCTGCTCGGTGGCCGTATCATTATAGTGCACATTATCCGTAAAGCCAAAACCGGTGTTATCCGCCAGCGCAAAGGACATCAGCCCCTCCACCACGGACATTCCGTTCTTGATGAACCGCTCATCCTTCTCCGGGTCCACACCTACAGCCGTCAGTCCAATAATGACCATGGCGGTGGAGTTTACGTTGGGACCGGAGAAAGCATCGCTGTAAACGCCGCCGTCACCCAGCTGCGTCTCCAGATACGACACGCCCTTGTCGATGGCTGCCTTTACCCGGCTGTCGCTGGCATAGAACGCCAGACCCATCAGCACATTTGCGGTGGTGTCTGTGGTTCCCGACTCGTTCCAGCTGCCATCTGCCCCTTGTGCATCCAGCAGCGCATTGACCAGCTGCTTTTCGTAGCCGTCTGTCCCGGCAAAATTCGCCTGATTATAGGCTGCCAGCGTGTACGGTGCGCTCCACGCGCTGGTGCTCTTTCCGGTCTTATTCAGCAACTCAATAGCGTTGAGGGGGGTATTGCTGTTGACCGGGTACAGCTTGGTGACATCTACGCCGTTGGCGGTCAGTGCCAAGATCGCTTTGTCATAGGCCGTATCCGTGGCTGCCGCCGACTGTATGGCTGTGATCGCCGCGTTGATGTAATTCTGCTTCGCCTCTGCCGTCAAGCCAACGCCCTTATGAGGATATGCCTTGGCGTAGGCCCCCATGTCCATTGCCCACCAATCGGCGGCGCGGCCGGTATTGGCGGCTGCGATGGTATCCATCACCTGCATCGGGTCAGGGAACAGCTTTTTCAGTGCGGCTTTGACCTCCGCGTTGCTCTTGAGCTTCATTTTCTCCAGAGCCGCCTTCTGTGCTTCACCGGAGAAATCAATGGCGTTGCCCACAACGGGCAAGAGCGCACCGTTGGGCTGCATACAATTGGCGGAGACATCCTTCACGGTGATCTGGCTGTCCAGACCCGCTACCATGCCGTACAGCTTTCCGGCGAAGCCGCCGTTGTAGCCCTGCGTGGGTGTGCCGACGATGGTCACCTGTCCCGCGCTGACAACGTCCTCCGCTCTGCTGATGACGCCGGCAAAGCCGCCGGTGTAGTCCGTGCCGGAAACGTCGCCGATGCTGTAGCAGTCCTTCACCGCGCCGTCGCTGGAGCCCACAAAACCGCCGGTATGGCTGCTGCCGGCAACAGTACAGCTGGTATGGCTGTCATAGATGTCGCCGCTGCTGTCGCCCACCAGTCCGCCGGTGGTCGTGGTGCCCTTGACCGTGCCGCCGGAGGAGGACTTGGTTATGGTACCGTTGTTCCTGCCCACCAGGCCGCCGGTCATTTCCGTACCGCTGACCTCCACATTGGCGGTGCTCTTATCTATCGCGCTGGCGATGGAGAACAGTGTGTGCTGATCCGTTTCGCCTCCGTTCAGGCCCACCAGTCCGCCCACGTTTTTCTCACCCGTCACCTTGCCGCTCACCGAGCAGCCGCCGATCAGGTTCGCCACATTCTTGGACAGATCATTGCTGTCCAGCTGCACTTGGGCGTTGCCCACCAGTCCGCCCACATTCTCCTTGCCGGTGATCTGCACGTTCACCAGCTTCAGGTCGCGGATGGTCGCGCCCTTGATGGCGTTGAAGAAGCCTACGTTCACCCCGTCGGGAGCGTTGATGGTCACATTGGAAATGGTGCTGCCCTGCCCATCGAACATCCCGGTAAAGGGATTCGCCGCGCTGCCGATACCGCTGAACGGCGTGCCTGTCAGATCCAGATCGTCTTTCAGCCGGTAGTTCTTGCCCAGTGTCTCGGCATCTGTGGCATTCGCCAGCTTCAGCAGGTCGTCCACCGTTTTGATGTCCACCCAGCTAATGGCGGCGGGTGTGCCGGTCAGCTCCTCCCAGGACGGCCCCTGGAAGCGATTTTCAGTGGTGCCCTCAAACCACAGCACCTGATCGCCGTTCTTCACTGTGGCAAGAGATGCGCTGACGTTGGACAGCGTATCATTGATGGCAAACATCCAGCCGTCCGGCGCGTCCACCTCATGACCGTTGATGGTGTGGATGAATCGCCCGAAGGTGCTGGTGGAAGCATAGCTGTAGGTCAGCAGACCCTGCCGCTGCGCCTCGTCCATCAGATCCACCAGACGGGTGTTGCCGTTGCTGTCCATGGTGACGGTGATCACGTCGCCCATGCGGTTAAAGGTATAGCCGTTCTTGTCGTAGGAGGCGATGGCCAGCTTGACGGTGATTTTCGCCGTCACCGCCGTCTCCGGCACGGAAACGCCCAGCAGATAGGGCAGTCCGCTGTTCTTATCCGCCGCCTGTCCCCACACGCCGCTGACACTGCCGGAGATAGCCGTCAGGAAGCTGCCGGCTCTCATCTCGTCCAAGGACTTGCCCGTAGCTCCGTAAGCCTCAGCAGACGCGGAGGCAATGTTGAAGTAGCAGTTCGTGATGCCCTTGGACTGGTCGTACTGGAACGCGGAATCGGGCTTGTTGCCGCCGATGAAGCCGTTGCCCTGCTCGCCGCTGACGGTAACGACGCCTGCGGCATAGCAGTTCTCATAGGTGTTGCCGCCGTACACCGAGCGACCCACAAAGCCACCGGAATAGCCTCTGGCGTTGACATTACCCAGCGCGAAGCAGTTTTTGATGGTACCGCCGTAGCCCAGACCCACGAAGCCGCCGGCGTACTCGCTGGTGGTATTCACCGCCATGCTGGTCCAGCAGCCTTCGATCTGGCCGCCGGTCTCGTTGGCGCCCACAAAGCCGGCGTGCCCCGTAGCCGTCAGGCTGTTGGAGGTCAGCGTGCCGCCCTGCACATAGCTGCTGCGGATGATGCCGTAGTTGCGGCTGACCATACCGCCCAGCACCGCGCCGGTGTCGGCGGTGATATTGGTGTTCACCACGGCGCACCTTTCCATGCGGCCGTAGTTGTTATGCACCAGCACAGCCGCGTTGTCGGAGAACAGCACGTTGGCGCCGTCAATGGTCAGATCGTGGATATACGCCGTAGCGCCGGTGTACCAGAACAGGCCGCTGTCATTGTTGCTGAGGGTCAGCCCGGTGATCTTATGTCCCTGTCCGTCGAATTCGCCCATAAAGGGATAGGTGATCCTGCCGATGGACTTGGTCTTGGTCTGCTCCGCCGCCGTCAGCTTGGAGAAGTCAATATCCGCCGTCAGACGGTAGTTCTTGCCCCACTCCACCTGCTGCTTGTTGGGAGAACCGGTGTCCCCGGTAGGCTCGTCCTTCACGTTTGCCAGCGCGATCCAATCCTCCGCGCTGGAGATCTCCTCCCACTCCTTTTTGCCGGGGTTTCCCGTGCTCGCAGCGGGGTCGTACACATCGCTGTACGCGGAGGTGATGCTGTCGGTCAGACCCCGCTCCTCCAGCAGGCTCTGGTCGCCGATGGCCGTAACGGTGAAGGCGTACTTCTTCCCCGCCGCAAAGGCGTTGGCAAAGTTGGCGGAGGTATAGTTCCCCGACAGCTCAAAGGTCTTGAAGTGGGTGTAGTCCGCAGCTGTACCCTTACCCTCCACCGTATAGAGGTCGATGCGGTAGTAGCCGCTGAAGTCTATTTTGCCAGTCCACGTGGCCTTTGTGCCGTCCCACTTTACATCTGTCACCGCTGTCATGCGGTTATAGGGTCCCTGATCGCCGACGATCTGCTCCGCCTTTGTTACGCTGCAGCACACCGTCTGGCCATCTGTCTCCTCCGCCACGGAGGCGTAGTACACGCCGTCGCCCCGTGCGGCGAACCGTCCGGACAGGTCGTACTCCCCGCCGGAGACGTGGGCGATGTCCTCCACGAAGGTCAGCTGGGACTCGTAGGCACCCAGATCCTCCGTCTTGGCCAGACTGACGATAAACGCTGCGCGGCGTTCCATGGCCTGATACAGACCCTCGCCCGTCACGTCCTCCGGATCGTTCTCCGCCGCCTGCACAGCCGCGTCCAGCTTGTCAAGCTGCGTCCGCTGCTCCTCGCTCATGCGGCCGATGACCGCCGTTGTGTTCACATACTCCAGCTTCTCCAAGCTGGGGAAGTCGGTGGTTTCGTCGGTGATGGCGTTATACTCTGCCAGACCGTCCGCATCCAGCGGCGTCCAGCTCTGTGCCATCTGCCAAAGGGTAATGGTGTAGGTCTTTCCCTCCGCCGCGTTCCACAGCAGCAAGCCGGTAGGCAGGGAGGCCACATCGCCGTCGTCGGTGTCGAACTCCTCCCGGGCGAAGCGGATATTCTTCGCCATGGTCACGACCGCGGCAGGCGTCTCGTCCGTCTGCCATGACAGCACAGGATAGCCGTTGTTGACGCCGCGAACGGTCTTCCAGTTGCCCGCACCCAGCTTTTCCAGCTGTTCCAGCAGCTCGGCACCATCGGAGATGGGGGTGGCATCGTTGGTTTTTGCCCCTGTGGGAATGCTGCCCGCCAGATAGAAGCTGTTTTCTGCCGTATCGCTGCTACCGGTAGTAAACGCGCCTGTATATGACAGGTTCTTACCACTGATTTTGCCGGTGTTGTAACAGCTCGATACGGTCAAGCTAAGACTATAGCCGGCGAAAACGCCCGCTGCATAGCTGTCCGAGGTAATGTTTCCGGTGTTGTAGCAGGTATTGACCTTTGCCTCCCCGTTGCTGCCGTTTATGTATCCCACAATACCGCCTGCGCGGCTGGAGTAAGTGCTGCCGGTAGAGGTCACAGCACTTCTGTTATAGCATCTCGCGATTTGTACGTCGGTAAATGTGATTCCAAGAATGCCGCCTGCATTCCCGCCGCCGCTCTTGGTCACAGTCACCGCAGCCTCGTTGCCGCAGTTTTCGATGGTACAAGCCTCGTTCTTAGCCTTAGCCAGAATACCGGCGGCGTTGTCTGTTCCGGTAACACTGCCGCGCACCACCAAATTCTTGATGGCCGCACCCTTTGCCGCGCCGAACAGTCCGGCATCCGCCACATTGGATACTTTCAGTCCCTCCACCACATGGCCGTTGCCGTCAAAGGCGCCGGAAAACTCGTGGAAATCCCTGCCGATGGGCGTCCACGGCTGGTTGCCCAGGTCAATGTCGTCCGTCAGCACCACATAGAACTTTGTGCCGCTGGAGGCGTCGTTGACCGCATTCGCCAGCCACGCCAACTCCGCGCCGCTGCCGATCTGGTAGGGGGCGGCCTTCGTGCCTTCACCGCTGGGTTTTTCGTCCCTTGTTTCGCCGTCCCATGCGGTGGAGGGCGTCAGCGTCACGGGGACGGTGGCGTCCTTGGTGACGTTCAGCGGTTCAACAACCTTGGCGTAACCCTTGGCCTTGACGGTGTAGCTGTACGCGCCGTCGGGCAGCCGGTAGCTGCCGTCGCTCTCCGGCTGGACGGTCTGACCGTTCCAGGTCACCGTGATGGCGGCATTGGCCTCCGCCGGGGTGACGGTGAAGGTCACCGTCCGCTTGTCGGCGGTGGTCAGGGTCACGTCCTTCGCGAGCGCCTTTTCGCTGACCGTCACGGTGCCGGACTGCTGCACATAGCCGAAGGCGGAGACGGTGTAGGTGTAGGTGCCGTCAGGCAGCTTGAACACCCACTGGCCGCCGGTATGGGTGCCGGTCTGGCCGTCGATGGTCACCACGGCGTCGGCCGGGGCAACGGTGAAGGTCACGGCGTAGGTGGGGATCTGCCAGCGCAGGACGGGGTATCCGTCGTTCAGGCCCTTGGGCGCGGCGACGAAGGCGTCGCCCAGGGCGGCGGCCAGGGCCTTCAGCTCGTCAGAGGTCTTGGCGGTGGCATTGGCGTCAGCTGTCAGACCGCTGAGATAAAAGCAGTCCTTCATTGCGCCGGAGGACTTGTTTCCCACCACAGCGCAGGCGTTGCTGCCATAGGCAACCTTTGTCACACCAGTGGTGTAGCAGTTCTTCACAGTAGCGTAGCTGCTGTAGAGATAGGCGGCGATACCACCGGCGCGATAGCTGCCGGAGGTGCAATTTCCGCGGTTATAGCAGCTATCGACCGTTACCTGACCGTTAATGTAACCGACAATGCCGCCGGCGTTATAGCTGTTGGAGCTGACGGTCCCAGTATTAACGCAGCCGGTGATTTCCTTGCTCGAGGCGTAGTTTCCGCCCGCCACATAGCCGACGATGCCGCCGACGTTCTGCGTACCGGAAATGGTGGCCTTGTTCACGCAATTTTCCACCGTACCGGTAGTACCGTCGTTCATAGTGCCCACAATACCGGCAATGCCGTATGAACTGCTGCCGGAGCCGGTGACGGTCACCGTGCCTTCAACGGTCAGGTTTCTGACCGTGCCGCTGCCCACCACGCCGAACAGGCCGTAGTGGTTGCTCTTGTCGCCGGTGATCTTCAGGCGCTTGATGGTATATCCCTGGCCGTCAAAGACGCCCTTATACGCATTGCGGGCATACTGGCCGATGGGGGTCCACGGCTCGTCGCCCAGGTCGATGTCCTTGGTGAGGACGGCGTTGTAGGCTGCGCCGCGGCCTGCATTGACCTCCTGCGCAAACCAGGCCAGCTCCCCACCGCTGCCGATCTGGTACACGTCGCCCACCTTGGTCGGCGCAACGATGTCGTCCGCGCCGCCCCAGGCGGTCTTTTCCGCCAGCGGGATGGTCACGGTCCGGGTACCGTCCTCGGTGATGCCGGTCAGGTCGATGCTGCCGGTCTGCTTGGCGTAATTGGCGCTTTTGAACGTCCAGTCGTACCTGTAGCCCACAGGCAGGGCATACGCGCCGTTCTTGTCGGGGGACATCGTCCGCTCCCCGGTGACGACGGTCAGCTGGCCCTTGTCCGCATTGGCGAAGGTCACCGTCACGGCAGGCTCGGCCTGCATGGTCACGGTGTGCGTCTTGTCCGCCCGGTCAACGGCCACGCTGCCCTGGGCGGTCTTATAGCCGAACAGCTCGGCGGTGTAGGTGTAGGTGCCGTTTACGACGGAATAGGTATTTTCGCTCTCCGCCGTCAGCTCGGTCGTGCCACTCTTGACCGTCAGCTCCGCGTTCTCGGGCTGGACGTTAAAGGACAGCTTGTGCCGGTTCTGCACCAGCTCCACCCTTTCGGTGACGTCCTTGCCCTTGACGGTCACGGTGCCGCTCTTGGCGGCGTAGTCACCGGCTTCGTTGGTAACGGAGTAGTCATATTGGCCCATGCCGACGTCTGCAAACGTGTATTTGCCGTCCGCGCTGACCGCCTGCACCTCTTTGTTCCACGTCAGGACAGAGCCGATCGGGCTGAGCTCAAAAGACACCGTGTGCTTGGCGTCGGGGTCGATATACTGCCAGCTCAGGATGGGATAGCCGTTGTTGAGGTTGACGGTGTCCGGCTGGAAGGCATCGCCCAGGGTGAGGGCCAGGTCTTTGAGCTCGTCGGTGGTTTTACCGGCGATGCCTGCATCAGACCTGTTGCAGCCACTCGTATTGGCGCTGTTGTTGTAATAGCAGTGGGTAAAGGTGTAGCCGGAATATGCGTAACTATACGCAAAACCGCACGCGTTGCTTGACGCACCGGTCACCTGCACCGTCCCCGCCGCATAGCAGTTTTCATAGATGTGCTTGTAACTTGAACTGCAATACACATACCCCGTGAAGCCGCCGGCATAGCCCTTATTCGCGGTCACATCGCCGGAGCTGTAGCAGTTCTTGACCGTCAGCGTATAATAGTTACTGGTTTTTCCCAGAAATCCGCCCGTACTGGAAGACGATGCCGAATTGGTATTGCTTACAGTCGCTTGGCTGTAACTATTCGTGACCGTGCAGTTGCCGGTCAAATAGCCAATCAGCCCGCCAACATACACAGGGGAGCTGCTCGTGCTCGTGTTGCTGGCTGTGCCGGTCACGCCGCAGTTCTCCACCGTGGTCGAACCACTCACCTTGCCGACTAAGCCAGCTGTAGCCGCATAGTTGCTGCCTGCCGTTGATGTCACATCCGCGTCTACGGTCAAATTTTTGATAACCGCGCCACCACCGGTTTCTCCAAAGAGGCCCGCATTGCCGCTGGTAACATTCAGCGTCAGCGTCACTGTATGGCCGTCACCGTCAAAAGTGCCTCTGAATGTTGTTCCGCACGGCTTTGTAACGGTAATATCACTCGTCAGCTTAAAATAGCCGCTGTTGTTGCTGGAGGTTATCGCTGCGAAATCCTCCGCCGAAGTGATCAGATACGGATTTTCGGCTGTGCCGCTGCCGGAAAGCGCCTGCACGGCGATGGCGGCGCTCTGGGGGGCCAGCTGCGGGGCAGATGTCTGCTCCTCGCCCTCCGGCTGTTCCGGCTGTTCCGGCTGTTCCGAGGTCTCCGGCTGCGCCGGCTCCTCCGGAGTCCCCGGGCTTTCCGGACTTTCCGGTACCTCCGGGGTCTCCGGAAGCACCTCCTCCGCGGCCAGTGTCTGCGCTGCGCCCTCTGCCATCTCCGCCAGCACGGAGGTGGGCAGCAGGCTGGTCAGCATCAGGACCACCAGAAGCCACGATACCACACGTTTTTTCATGTTCTCTGTCTCCTTTATGTAAATTTTCGTATACGCAAAAAATGGCGGAAGAAGTCGGCAAACTCCTTCCGCCCTATGGAAAACGACGGCTGCCGCCGCCTCGTCCTGACGTCAAATGAAATGCCTGTCCCCCAGGGGGACAGGCGGTACGTTTTTGCAGTAAAAACGCCGCTTCTGCCATGCAGAAACAGCGTCTCACCCACATTGCTCCACGGAGAAAACGCCCGCTGTGCCCGATCCTCCGCCGTGCCATTCTCCTGCCTCGCGCCGCGGAGCTCTCGCTCCCCGTCTGCCGCCTACCTTCTCAGGCTCACGCCCAATGGCTGACTTTCGTCACACAGCTTTCGCTGTTTCGGTGCATCCTTGCGCTCACAGTGCCGTTCGCGGTGGGTTTTGACCCATTTCCTTTTAGGCTGCCGCCTGGCCAGACCTGGCCCTTGCAGCGGGCAGCCGCACGACTTCACCGGACCCTATTTACTTCATGCCGCCCCGCGGCTAACGTAGTAAGTATACACCGCGCCTCTCCACGTGTCAATGACTTTCATCAAAAGCTCCCTCGGCTGTACCGGCCGCATAAAAACCGTGCCCGGCCGGAGCCGGACACGGAATGAGGGGTAAACCCCATGGAAAAGACAAATTGTGAAGCTTTAAAACGGAAAAGACAAATTGTGCGGTTTGGTGCGCCTTACTTCATCTGCAGGCGGTTCTCGCTGTCCCAGCTGGTGATATCCAGATTCCGGTACTGCCGGCGCAGACGGGTCAGCTCCTCGTTGTCGCCGCCCAGCGCGGCAATGCGGTTCACCACAGCCAGATCGGCGGCGGACATGGGGGCGTCGCTGTTCGTACCACAGGCGGCGCAGTGATAGGTCTTCCCATCGTATGCTACAAGACCCACTGGCTGCGGATGATTGTGATACCGGTCCTCTCTGAGGAGCGGGTCGCCAAGGTCTTTGGCGCTGTGCTGGATGTATCAAATCTATATGAGGAGTTCGAAAAGGCAACGGAAACCTTTACGCAGATCCCCGGCGGTATCCACCGCTGCTACCTCAGCGATCCCATCCACCTTGAGTATTACAGCGAGGGTCTGTGCAAGATGCTGGGCTATACCGCAGATGAAGTTGGTCAGCTCATCGGAGCGGACATGGACTACTGCCAGCTGATTCATCCGGAGGACCGGAAGGCCTTTGAGCGGTTTTGCGTGCGCATTGCGGCGTCCGGCGGCAAACATTCCATCGAGTACCGAATGCTCTGCAAGGACGGCTCTGCTATCTCGGTAGCGGACATCATGGATGCACAGCGAAGCTCCTCCGGCATTATGTACGGGTACTCCGTGGTGACGAATCAACAGAAATATAAGAAGCGGCAGGAACGGCTGGAGAAGGAGCTGGCGGAAACTAAGGAGCATCTGGAGCAGCTGAAAATCAAGAACTTTACCAGCCAGATGCAGCCGCATTTCCTGTACAATGCACTGGCATCTATCCGCGAGATCGTGCTGGATGAGCCGGAATACGCCTCTAATCTGCTCTGCGACTTTACCACCTACCTGAGGGCCTGCCTGCGGTCGGTCACGTCCGATGCGCTGATTCCCTTCTCTCAGGAATTGAGCAACATTGAGGCCTATACACATATTGAGAAAATACGCTTCGGCGACAAGCTCACCATCAAATATAATTGCATGGAAACAGATTTCTCCATCATTCCCCTGAGCATCCAACCGCTGGTAGAAAATGCCATCCGACACGGGATCTATGAGCGGGGCGAGGACGGCGGCATAGTGGCGGTACGGTCCTTCCGCAAAAAAGACCGCATCGAAATATTGGTGGAGGATAACGGCGTCGGTTTTGACTATGATGCCATTATGCAGGAGATCAAGGACGGTACCCGGGACTCGACGGGTATGTTCAACTTGATATACCGGTTTGAAAAGATCCTGCACGCAAAGGTCACCGTGGAAAGCCAACCCAATGTAGGCACACGCGTTACGGTGTCCATACCGTTAGAGGAGGTATCCAATGAGAGCGATACTGGTCGATGATGAGCCGCTGATGCTTAAGAGCTTCATGCGGTACAGCGCGGAGGTACCGGAGCTTCAGGTGATCGCACAGTTTGAAAGCCCTGAGCAAGCGCTGGCGTTTGCGGGGGAGAATCCCTTTGAGCTGGCGCTGCTGGACATCGAAATGCCCAAAATGAACGGTATCGAGCTGGCGGTTAAGCTGCGGGCGCTTTATCCGGAGCTGTTGGTGGTGTTCATTTCCGCCTATGACGAATATGTGCGGGACTCCAACGCCATTGGAGGCGACGATTATATCGTCAAGCCCTGCAAAAAGGAAACGATACAGCGCATGATGCAGAAGATGGTGCTGCTTTCAGCGCGTCAGCACAAGCCGATCCGCCTGCAGATGTTCGGCAGGTTCAATGTCCTGAAGGACGGCACGCCTCTGCCGATACAGGGAAAGACAAAGGAGATCCTTGCGCTGGTCGCCTGCCGGCGGGGCAAGGAGATCAGCAACGAGGAGATATACAGCGTCATCTGGGAGGGGCGGGAGTACAGCAACGAACAGATGAAAACGTATTACAATGCGCTGCATCGGCTCAAGCACATTCTTGCGGACAACGGCGCCGCGGAGCTGCTAATATCCACACCCCGAGGCCAGATGCTCAACACGGCGCTGTGCGACTGCGACTATTACGATTGGCTGAACAACAACGCCGATGCCGGCAGCCGCTTTGAGGGAGAGTTCCTCTCGGAATACTCCTGGGGCGAGTACATTCTGGCGGATCTGCTGCACATGGACCGCAGCTGACCTGCCGCCGAAGAAAACAGGAAAAAGCGGACGCCTGTCATCCAAACGATTACAGGCGTCCGCTTTTTACTCTAAGCCGCCCCGCGGCGTTGGTAGGATGTTCCCATGCCCCTGCTATGATGGGGCGAAAATCGACAAGAGGGGTGCTTTACCTCTTCGTACATAGAAGTGCTTTTTACCGAGCAGAGCGAAAGGAAAGAAATATGCAATTCAAACGCGATACCGATTATGCCCTCCGTCTGCTGCTTTGCGCCGCAAGACAGCGATAGGCGGATCCGCCTGAGATACCCGCGCAGGTCTTGAGCCGGGAGGCGCAGGTCCCTCTTACGATCGCAAACCGCCTATGTGCAAAAATGGTGGATGCGGAGCTGCTGCGCACAGTCAATAGCGCCGGGAATGCGCGGGGTTACCTGCTGAGCGAGAACACCATGAGCAGAACACTTTACGATGTGGTCTGCGCCATCGAGGGACACAGCGACCTATTCGCGGTGTTTGACCAGTCGACAGAGCTTTTTTCCAACGGACAGGTCTATTTTCAGGCGGCGAAGGGTCAGTTTGAAAGCGCCCTGAGCAAGGTGACCCTGAGAACAATAGAAAAATACAGCAAAAAAGCCTCTGGCGTTGGTACGGCGTTGGTAGGCGGGTGCTAAAATAATGGGAAAATCAGCGTTGCTTATATATCATCAACAGGAAGGGGAAACACACGAGATGAAACACAGACAAATCAGGAAAAAATGCGTGAGCATCCTGCTGACCTTGGTGATGCTCCTTAGCATTTTTCCAGTCAATCTGACTGCGAGTGCGGAGGAACACACCCACGGCGAGGGCTGCTACTGCCCCGGCGGTGAGCTTGTCTGCACATTGGAGGAATCAGAGGGACACACCCACGGTGAGGACTGCTTCTGTCCCGGCGGCGAGCTGATCTGCACACTGTCGGAAGCGGAGCCGTTCCTGACGGCGGCGGGTGAGGTCACGACCTCCGCTGAATTTGTCGCAGCGGTTCAAGCAGGCGGCGAGGTCAAACTGGGTGCGGATATTACCGTTGACCTTGCAACGCAACCTACAATCACCGTTGACAAGGCCGTCACCATCGACTGCAACGGTCATACACTGACGATTACAGGTGGAACAATTCAGAGCCCCATGTTCAAAGTCGTGGAAACGGGCGATCTGACCCTCGTCAATGCCAAGATCAAGCAGGAGAAGGGCTTGACCATCAAGTCCAACGCCGGCAAAGTGACCGTGAAATCCACGCAGGGTGCCGGAATTGAGGTGAATACCTTCATCGCCACCAACGACTACAGCGGCACCCTGACCGTTGTAGATGGAACGATCAGCGCAAAGACGGTGATCGTTGGCGAGTCTCGGGGCGATATTGACATTCATGGCGGAACATTTTCCTCAAATGGGAGCTGTTTCTATAATATCCACAATCAAGGGAATGACAAAAGTTTCAAGGTTTGCAACGCAACAATAACAGCAGGCGAATACGGAAATTGTGTTTATTTTGACAATGCCTACAACAAGAACAATGAGATTTCTAACACGATTTTGAACTCCACCAATGGTGATTGTGTTTCTCTTAACTATGGCAGCGTTGCACTTCGTGGAGTTACGGCAACTTCTAACAACAATAGATGCGTCTATGTTTACGCTGGCAGCGTGGAGATTTTCGGCGGCAATTATACGGCAAAGGACGACTGCGTCTATGCGGACGACAACGTCTATGTGTCTGGAAGCACGGTCACCCTCCATGTGGGAGCCACCTTTACGGCAACAGCAGACACCGGAAACGGCTGCCTGACGACTGCTTCTCACGGAAAGTATGTGTTTGCGGATGATGCAATCCCTGACCCGAAGGAGTGGGAAACTGCTGCGGAAGTGAAGACAGTTACGTCTGCTGTCAAGATTGATTTCTATTCCGAGGGTACATTGGTTGCATCTACCTATGAGACCCCTGCCAACCGAAAGTTCCCGGAGGAACCGATCCACACCGCAGGCCTTGCATTCTGCTATTGGGCGGACGATGCAGGCAATAAGGGGGCGGAAGAGGATCTCTGCAAGCTGACCGCTGATACCAAACTCTACGCAGTGTTTGCGGACAAGACCTATACGGTTACGCTCATCGATAATGGCACGACCAAGACGGAGACCGTGTTGGTCAACACCCCACTGGGCAAGGTGCCGGGGCTGGACAGAACGGACAACGGCGACAGCTTCTACGGCTGGCTACTGGACGGGGAGATCGTGAACGCCGCCACCACAACACCGGTGCAGTCTGCCCTGACGCTGACGGCAGCCTATGCCAACACGACGGTAACAAACTACGCGGAGCTGCAGGCCGCAGTGACTGCGAAAAAGCCCGTCATTGTCCTGAACGACGATATTGATGATTTCGCAGGCAAAGTAACGATCAACTACCCCTGCTTCATCGAGGGCAACGGTCACGGTCTGGCCCGTCCGAACGGCTTTACGGACGTTCTGCTGGAGTCCGTGGGCGCGGATGCTTCCGTCACCATAAACAACGCGCTGGCGGACGGCCGCAATCTGGATGCACAAGCACCTGCGCTTGCGGCGCAGAGTGGCGGAGCACTGATTCTGAACCATGTGACCGTGCAGAATAATAAAAATACCGTCGGTTCCGCGTCTTCTTATAGTTCGGAGCAAGGCGGCGGCATTTATGTCGATGAGGGCAGCCTGCGCATGACCGATTGCGTCGTCCGGAATAATTATTCTGATGCGCAGGGCGGCGGCATATATGTTGAAGATGCCGTTTCTACGGTGGTTCTGACCAACTGCACCATTGAGGAGAACCGGAATGAATGCTGCGGCGGCGGCATTTACATCGAGGATTCCCCGGCAGTCCTGACCAATTGCCAGATCCTGAACAACTCTACGACCACCGGCCACCGCGGCGGCGGTATGTATGTAAATAACTATGACGGCCCGTCTGCAACGATAACCGGCCGCATCATTCAAGGCAATCGATCAAACGAATATGGCGGCGGTTTGGAACTCGAAGGTGGGGCAATAACAGTGACCGACTGCCTGGTGGCGGAGAATACTGCGGACGATGATGGCGGCGGTGTGTATGCCGATGACGGAGACCTCCACTTTGTCAACTGCATCATCCGTGACAACCGCGCCAAAGAGGAGGGCGGCGGTATCTATGTCGATGATCCGACCACACTGGAAAACTGCATTATCCGGGACAACCATGCCGTTGAAGCCGGCGGCGGTGTATATGCTTACAGTGAATGCACCCTTATCGGCGGTATGCTGTTTGACAATACCTCCGATGAAGCGGGCGACGATCTGTGTCAAGACAGTGATGAAGCGCGGTCCATTTATAGCACGCAGGGTACACGCCTGAATGGCGACGGAAACAGCACGGCGTTGGGTACAGTGCTGACGGCCCCGATCCCCGGCTACTATCCGGCGGCTCCCGGCACGGTCAATATTCCTTGGTATGGCTGGTTTGTGGACGGTGAAGAGGATGCCGCCGGAGATATCGTGAACCGTTATACCAACCGCAACACTGGCAAGCTGGTCTCTGCCACCAACGGAAATCTGGACATTCTGACCGGCGACACGGAGGACGTGGGTATCAAAGCCATCTGGTACGGCCTGCTGCTGGCCTACGATGCCAACTACCCCGGCACTACTGAGCGCCGATACGACGCGCAGGGGTATGTGTCCGGCGCAGACGCGACGGTGGCGGACAATATGTTCGCCCGTGCAGGGTATCGCTTTGTCGGATGGAACACTAAGGCCGACGGCAGCGGCACTGCCTACGCCAAGGGCGCGGCCCTGACCATGGACAAGAGCCAGGTGCTCTATGCGCAGTGGGAGAGGCTGCCTTTGGGCAGTCTGACCGTCAGCAACACCGTGACCGGTAACCGCGGCGACACGAATAAGGCGTTCACCTTCACCGTGAAGCTGGGTGACACCGGCGTCAGCGGCGTCTACGGCGACATGACCTTTACCGCCGGCGTGGCTACCTTCCAGCTCAAGCGCAGCGAGAGCAAGACCGCTACGGGACTTCCCGCAGGTGTTAGCTATGAGGTGAGTGAGAACGAAGCCAATCTGAGCGGTTATGTGACCACGTCCACCGAAGTCAGCGGCAGCATCGTAAAGGACAAGGCCGCAGTAGCAGCCTTTACCAATACCCGAAGCGGCAGCAGCCACACGACCGACACCGGTACTGGTACCGGCACACCTGGCAGCAATGCGCCCGGTAAGGCACCGACCACATCTGATAGCAGCAACCTGACGCTGTGGTTCAGCCTTGCGGCAGCTTCCTTGCTGGGAATGGCCGTTTACTTTGCGGGCGTGAAGAAGACCCGCTATTTCGGAAAACGCATGAAGTAAAAGTAGAATAAATTTCCCATACCCTCCCTAAAAGCAGGACGGCGGCCTTTTGGCCGCCGCCCTGCTTTTTTACGACTCCTTCAGCCAGCGGGAGAAGTCCTCCGGTGTGATCGTGCCGTTGTCGCAATCCTCTTTTTTCTTTCTGGCTTCCTCACTCCAGGCGTAAAATACGCT
>OIXG01001061.1_pt1 | contig 28980 bp, 21 predicted proteins | sample 1587731 | NCBI WGS metagenome assembly OIXG01 (sample SAMEA3888908, study PRJEB22519) | human gut metagenome | biome: human gut; feature: human-associated habitat; material: faeces | place: Denmark | collected 2010 | reverse complement strand
TGTTTAATTTACAAGGTACACGCTCCAACCGCGGAACAGTTGATAGATTACCACATTGCACGCTTCTTGTCAACATCTTTTTTACGATTTCCTGAACTTTTTATTTTTAGGGCGGCACGGAGGCGGGCAGAATGGAAATACAGCGTCCTGCGGCGGTTTTTCTTGTCAGGAAAGTCCCTGCGTGCTATACTATATATTTATTATAAGCTCTGTTATTTCATCGACTGCCAAAGGAGCGAAAAGATGAATACCAAACATACCTTAAAAGAATATGCCGACGCGCTCTCACGCGCCGGACTGCTGACGGCAAGCACGCTGACGCCCGCGCTGGAGAATACCGCTATCGACTGTTTGAGCTACGACACGCGCACGCTGTACGGTACGTCGCTGTTTCTCTGCAAGGGCGCGCATTTCAAGGAAGACTATCTGCGCGCGGCGCTCGCGCAGGGTGCTGTTGCCTATGTTGCCGAGAAGCCCTATGCTGTTGATGCGCCGCATCTGCTCGTGCGCGATATTCGCCATGCAATGGTGGTGCTCGGGCAGCTCTTTTACGACCGCGTGACCGACAAGCTCACGAGCATCGGCATCACGGGAACCAAGGGCAAGAGCACGACCGCCTACTATGTCCGCTCCATTCTCAACGACTACCTCACGAGCGAGGGAAAGCCCCAGTGTGCCATCCTCTCGTCCATCGACAACTACGACGGGGTCATCACCGAGGAGTCGCACATCACAACGCCCGAGGTGCTGGAGCTGTATCAGCACTTCGAGAACGCCTGCGAGAGCGGCATTTCTCATCTTGTGATGGAGGTCTCGTCGCAGGCGCTCAAGGTCGGGCGCGTGCGGGGCATGACCTTCGATGTGGGCGTCTTTCTGAACATCGGCGCCGACCATATCAGCCCCATCGAGCACCCCGACTTCGCGGACTACTACGCCTCAAAGCTGAAGATTTTCGACAGCTGCCGCGTCGGCTGCGTCAACACCGACGCAGACCATGCTTTGGAAACGGTCGCGCGCGCAAGGGCGAGCGGCTGCCCCCTCATTACCTTCGGCAGCCACGAGAGCGACACTGTTTATTGCGAAAAGGTCGAAAAGCGTGCGGACGGACTGTATTTCACCGTGCGCTCGCCGCGCTACAAGGGCGAATTTTCCATCACGATGCCGGGTTTATTTAATGTATCCAACGCACTCGCCGCCATCGCGATCTCTATGGCGCTCGATGTTCCCGAGGAATTTGTCCGCTCGGGGCTGCGCAAGGCGCGCGCGAACGGACGGATGCAGGTTTACGAGAGCCGCGACGGGAGGGTGACGGTCATCGTCGATTACGCGCACAACCGCATGAGCTTCGACGCGCTCTACCGCTCGACGAGGGTGGAGTATCCCGGCAAGGAGATGATCTCCGTCTTCGGCTGTCCCGGCTCGCACGCGCTCCAGCGCCGCCGTGACCTCGGCGAGCTGAGCGGCGAGAACTGCGCGTTCGTCTATATCACCGAGGAGGACTCCGGCGAGGAGCCGTTTGCGCAGATCGCCGCCGACATTGAAGCGCACGTCAAGTGTCCGCACCTTGTCTGCGAGGATCGCGCCGAATGTGTCCGCCGCGCCATTTTGGAGCATGACGCGCCGCGCGTGATCCTGCTCACCGGCAAGGGCGAGGAGACGACGATGAAGCGCGGCAAGGAATTTGTCCCCTATCCGAGCGATGTGGAGCTGACGCTCAAATATCTCGCCGAATACGATGAAAGGGAGGCGAAGGCATGACAAAAAAAGATTTTCTGCCCATCATCTTGGGCAGCGACGAGAATGCCTACGGCACGGCGCGGCTGTTCCGCGAGGCCTACCCCGCCGTCACGCCGCTGCTCGTGTGCACGGCGCAGCTCGTCCCCACGCGTCACTCGCGTCTCTTCGACTGCCGCATCATCGACGGCTTTGAGCGCGAGGAGGTCTTCCCCGACGCGCTGCTCGGCGTGCTGCGCGAGTGCGCAAAGCACTATGAAAAGCTGCTGGTCATCCCCTGCTCAGACTACTATACGGGCCTGCTCTGCCGCCACTATGCGCATTTCGAGGGTCTGATCGCCAACCGCTTCATTCCCGAAGGACTGCTCGAGACCTTCGATACGAAGGATAAGTTCTACGCGCTCTGCGCGCAGCACGGCATGGACTATCCCAAGACCGTCATCGCCGCGCCCGACGAGCGCGAGCGCGTCGCGGAGCGCCTGCCGTTCGGCTTTCCCATCGTGATGAAGCCCGAGAACTCCAACGCGCTCGACTATCTCCGCTGCCATTTTGAGGGACAGAAGAAGGTATTCTTCTTCGACACGAAGGAGGAATACCTCACAATGGTACGGAGCATGAACAACTCCGGCTACCGCGGCAAGCTCATCATACAGGAGTTCATTCCCGGCGGGGACGACGCCATGCGCGTGCTCAACAGCTATTCCGACACGGACGGCAAGGTCCGCGCGATGTGCCTCGGCCAGCCGGTGCTGGAATACTACGACCCCAAGAGCATCGGCAACTACGCCGCCATTCTCTCGCGCGGCGACACGCTGCTCTACGACAAGATGCAGCAATTTTTGGAAGCCATCGGCTATGTCGGCTTTTCCAACATTGATATGAAGTACGATCCCCGCACGGGACGCTATGTGCTCTTCGAGATCAACCCGCGCCTCGGCCGTTCGAGCTTCTTCTGCCGCGCGGCAGGCATCAACATGATGCGTCTGCTCGTGGAGGACGTGGTCTACGGCAGGCGCGAGCGGTGCATTTACAACGAAACGACCGCGCTGTGGTCGAATGTCCCGCGCGGTATTCTGACGAAGTATGTCACCTCCCCCGCCCTGCGCGAGGAAATGAAGCAGTATAAGGCCCTGCACACGCTCTGGTGCCGCGGCGACCTCGCGCCCGCGCGGGTGTACCGCCTGTCAAGGTATTATGCCGCCCAGTACAAGAACTTTGCGCACTACTATTTCGATAAGAGCAAGGAATAATAAAGCGAAGGCGACGGTCAACCAACCGTCGCTCTTCTTATTTTACGATGTCGTACAGCTCGCGCAGGTCGCGGATCTCGTAGTCCACGCGGAGCGCCGCGGGCCTCAGCAGCCGCTTGGGATTGTACCAGCAGCATGGGAGGCCGTAGTTGTTCGCGCCCTGAATGTCGCTCGTGAGGGAGTCGCCGATGACAAGGCAGTTCTCTTTCGTGATGCCGTCGATGTGGGCGAACACATAGTCGAAGTATTCCACGGACGGCTTCGCCGCGCCCGCGGTCTCGGAGATGAACGCCTCCTCAACATAGGGCGCGAGCGCCGACCGCCCCAGCCGCCCGCGCTGGACGGACTCGACCGCGTTGGTGATGAGATAGATATGGTGTGCTTCGCGCAGCTTGGCGATGACCTCCGCGGCGTGGGGCATGAGATAGGTCGCGCGCCCCAAGTCCTCGAGATGGACGCGGTTACATTCTGCCGGATCGAGGCCGCGGATGCCCTCGGCGGCGAAGAAGGCGCGAAAGCGCTCGAGCACCGTTTCGTCCTTTGTCAGCTCGCCGCGGTCGAACCTTTCCCATGTTGCGTTGTTGATGACCTCGTAGCGGTCGAAAAGCTCCTGCGAAAAGGGCAGGCCGAAGGCGTCGCACACGGCGCGGAAGGCGTGAACATTGGCCTCATCGAAGCAAAAGAGCGTGTTGTCAGCATCGAAGAGCAGATAGGGGTAGGGGGTCATGGCGGGTCTCCTTTGATTTTTTGCCATGATACCACACTCTTTTCCGTTTCGCAATCAAATTTCCCCCACCGCGCGCATAGAGTGGGAGGAACGGAAAGGGGGACGCCTATGGAAAAAACGATCGCCGTGCTCGGCGGAGACCGACGCATGGCGCTGCTCGCGCGTCTGCTCGCGCAGGACGGCTATCCGGTGCGCACTTGGGGACTTGGCGCCTTCGGCGCGGAGGATGCGCCGCTGGAGGAGGCCGTATGCGCCGAGCGCATCGTGCTGCCCGTGCCGCTCTCGCGCGGGAAAAATCTTAACTGCACCGCCTCGGCGCTGCCGCTGTGCGGCCTGTTCGCGCTGCTGCGGGCAGAGCAAAGCATCTACGCCGGCGGTGTGAAGGACGCCGACCGCATCGCTGCGGCGGAGCATGGACTGACGCTGACAGACTATCTCGCGCGGGAGGAGCTGGCGGTGCGCAATGGCGTGCCGACGGCGGAGGGCGCCATCGCGGCGGCGATGGCGGCGACGGAGGTGACGCTCTGCGGCACACCCTGCCTCGTCCTCGGCTTCGGGCGCATCGGAAAGCTCCTCGCCCACCGCCTGCGCGGACTGGGCGCGGAGGTCGCGGTCAGCGCGCGGCGTCTGGACGACCTCGCGTGGATCGACGCCTTCGGCTACCGAGGGCTGCACACGAACCGCCTCGCAGGAAAGCTCGGTGATTTCCGCGTGGTCTTCAACACCGTGCCGCATACGGTGCTGTCGGAAGACCTGCTGCGCGAGCTGCCGCAGGACTGCGTGCTCATTGAGCTGGCCTCACAGCCGGGCTTTGACCGCGCGGCGGCGGAGGCGCTTGGGCTCAAGTGCATATCCGCGCTCGGGCTGCCCGGCAAGGCCGCGCCGGAAACGGCGGCGCGCGCTATTTGGACGACGCTCAAAAAAATATGGGAGGAAGAAGCATGAGAAAGGAACGCATCGGATTTGCCTTCTGCGGCTCGTTCTGCAACCATCCGAAGGTGCTGGCGCTCTACGAAGAGCTGGCGGAGGAATTTGCGCTCATTCCGATCCTGTCGGAGAACGCGGCGCGGTATGATACGCGCTTTGGGCTGGCGCGGGACTTCATCGCGCGCGTGGAGCGCGCGGCGGGACGCAGCGCCATCCGCAGCATCGTGGAGGCTGAGCCCTTCGGCCCGCAGAACATGGCCGACCTTCTCGTCATCGCGCCCTGTACGGGCAACACCCTTGCCAAGCTCGCCCATGGCGTCACCGACGGGCCGGTGACGATGGCGGCGAAGTCGCACCTGCGAAACGCAAAGCCCGTCGTCGTCGCGCTGGCAACGAACGATGGTCTGAGCGCGAGCGCGCCGAACCTTGCGGCGCTGCTCAACCGAAAAAACTATTACTTCGTTCCCTTTGGGCAGGACGATCCGCAGGGCAAGCCGACTTCGCTCATCGCGGACTTTTCGCAGCTTGCGCCGACCATCGACGCGGCGCTGCGCGGCGAGCAGCTCCAGCCGCTGCTTTTGAAATAGGCGCAAAAAACGACCGCAAAGCGGTCGTTTTTTTCATTCCCGTAACAGCTTCAAATAGTCCGCGACGCTGCCGAGGACAAAGCTCGGCTGCACCGTACTGCCCGCAAGGTCCGCCTCCCGCGTTTCGCCCGAGAGGACCAGCACCGTGTCGATGCCGGCGTTCGCACCGCAGGCAATGTCGGTGTAGAGCCGGTCGCCGACGAGCACTGTCTCCTCCGGCGCAAAGCCGCCCTGCTCCATTGCAAGACGCGCCATGTCGGGGCGGGGCTTGCCGATGACATAGGGTCGCCGTCCCGTCGCGCGAGAGAGCATCTCGCACACGCTCCCGCAGTCGGGCACAAAGCCGTACCATGTCGGGCAGACCCAGTCGGGATTGGTGGCGAGGTAGTCCACGCCGCGGTTTAAGAGGATGCAGGCGTCCTCTAACTTCTGAAAGGTCAGCTCGGTGTCGAAGCCCATGACGAGGGCGTCCACCGCCGCGTCGCGGTCGTCCGTCAGGCGAAAGCCCGCCTGTGTGAGCTGGTGCTTCATCGAGCGCGTGCCGCAGACATAGAGCGTCTTTTCCGCCATGTCCCGCGCGCGCAGATGCACGATGAGTGCGTCCACGCTCGTGAGAAAGTCGGACGCTTCGGCGTCCACGCCGAGCCGCCGCAGCTTCTCCACATAGCTCTCTGCGCCGCGCGAGGAGTTGTTTGTCAAAAAACGGTAGATCCCGCCGCGCGAGCGGATCGCGCGCAGAAAGTCCGCCGCACCGTCAAAGAGGCGCTCGTCGAGATACAGCGTCCCGTCGAGGTCGAGCAGGAAGAGGCGCTTCGCGCGCAGCCGTGCAAGGTCGGGCATGGCTCAGACCTTCTTCTTGCCGTCGATGGCGATAAAGAAGAGAGAGCTGACAGCAAGCAGGAGAGGGTAGAACAGCTTCGGCATGATCTCAAAGGCCGAGACCTCATAGCCCAGCTCGTGCGCGGCGGAGATGGCGACGAGCATCTGCGCGCCGTAGGGAATGATGCCCTGAAAGACGCAGGAAAAGGTGTCAAGGAGCGATGCCGCCTTGCGCGGGGTGATACCGTACTCCTCCGCCATCTCCTTGGCGATGGGGTTGGCGATGACGATGGCGACGGTGTTGTTGGCGGTGGCGATGTCCATCGCGCCGACGAGCAGGCCCATGCCGAGCTGGCCGCCGCGCTTGCCGTGGAACACGCGCTTGATCCAGCCGAGCAGCGCCTCAAAGCCGCCGTACTCGCGGATCAGCGCGCAAATGGCGGAGACGAGGATGGCGACCATTGAGGTCTCAAACATACCGGCGGCGCCGCTGCCCATGCTGGTAAAGAGCGCGGTCGGCGCGGTCGCGCCGGTGGCGAGCATGATGACGCTGCCCGAGACGATGCCGACGATCAGCACAAGAAACACATTGATGCCGATGATGCCGCCCGCAAGAACAAGAATGTAGGGGATGATTTGAATGAGATGGTATTCGGGGATCTCCGCGGGAACAACATCCGCATTGAGCGTCAGAGCGAGGATCAGCGCAAGCGTCGCGAGCGCGGCGGGTAGGGCGATGTGGAAGTTTTCGCGGAATTTATCTTTCATCGCGCAGCCCTGACCGTTGCAGGCGGCGATGGTGGTGTCGGAAATAAAACTGAGGTTGTCGCCGAACATCGCGCCGCCCATGACCGCGCCGATGCACAGCGGCAGGGAATAGCCGCTCGCCGCCGCGATGGGCACGGCGATGGGCGTGATGAGCGTGATGGTGCCGACGCTGGTGCCCATGGCGGTGGACACAAAGCAGCTGACCACAAAGAGCACCGCGACAGAGAACCTCGCCGGGATGATGGAGAGCATGAAGTAGGCCACGCTCTCGGCGCTCGAGCGGCCGACCACACCGACGAACATACCGGCGGCGAGGAAAATGAGCAGCATCGTGACGACATTCTTATCGCCGATGCCCTGCCCCATAACGGCGAGCTTATCGTCAAAGCTCAGCGTCTGATTCTGCAAGCAGGCAACGAGCAGGGCAATGAGGAACACAACGACGATGGGAATGGAGTAGAAGCCCATCGGAATTTTCATCACATATTCAAAAATGATGCCGAGGCCGAGGTAGAGGACCAAAAAAACGAGAACGGGGAGCAGCGCGATCGGATTTGCTTTCTTTTGCATGGTGATTTTTCCTTCCTGATTTTCTCTCTCATAGCATAATAACGCACCTGCGTGCGGAAAAGCAGTGCAGCGGCGCACCGCTCACTCGCCATCTTCGGCCGCCGAAGCGAGCGGCAGCATGAAGCGGAGGCTGAAAATGCCGTCCCGCGCACGGAACTCGCACAGTCCGCCGTGGCGCTCGGCGATGGTCTGGATGCTGCGGCAGCCGTAGCCGTGGCCTTCACGGTCGGAGGGCGGCAGGCCGTCGCGCAGGACAAAGCCCTCAGCGCAGGGGTTTTTGATCTCGATGAGCAGCTTGCCGAGCCGGACGCCGCAGTAGAGCGACACCCATCGTTCCCCCGCCGCGCGGTCGGATACGGCGCTCAGCGCGTTGGACAGCACCGAGCACAGCTCTGTTTCAGAAACGGACAGCTCGCGCGGGAGCTTCGCGTCCACCTCAAGGCGCACGCCGATGCGCTGTGCCTTGCCGTCGAAGGACGAGCAGAGCAGGTTCACCAGTTCGTTGTTGCAGTAGCGCTTCGGCGTGATGCTCTCAATATCCGAGCGCACAGCGCGAATGTATTCCTCCGCCTGCTGCGGCTTGCCCGCGGCAAGAAAGCTGTCGATGGCGTTGAGGTGGTGGCGCATATCATGCTGGTACACGGCGGTCTGCGCCTGCGACCGACGCAGCGCGTCGACCTCGATCTGCGATTGCTTTAGTCCGGCCTCAAGCATAGAGCTTTGCATCTCCGCCTGCGCGCGCCCATCGCTTTGGGCGTGGTAGGCGGCAAGGAATACCACATAGAAGCTGATCAGCACCGTGGGCAGGAATTCATAGATCGCCCCGTTTTTGCTGTAAAGCAGGTCGGAGTAGACGACCGTGGCATAGTCAAACAGATAATACGACACCGGAAGGCTGCCGAACAGCCCCAGCAGCTGCGGCGACGCCGCCATGACCGCGCAGACCGGACGGACAAAGAAGCGGCAGAGCAGACAAAAGATCGGGCCGATCACCAGCGTGTAGGCGATCTCGCCGACAAGCGCGGAGCCGGTGAACGCCGTCATCGTCAGGGCGACCCAGCGCGGCAGCTGGCAGCAGAGATACGCCGTGCATACGCTCACCACGGCCACGCCAACCCTCTTTTTCAAAACGAAGATCAAAAGCAGCGTCAGCGGCAGGTGGACGATCAGCGGGTAGATGCGCTTTGCCGTATCGACGCCCATCGTCAGCCAGCAGACGCTTTGGATCAGCAGGAAAAGCGGGCAGATCGCAAAAATGAGATTTCGCTGCCTGCGCTCCGTCCAGCCGCCGGAGATCAGCGTGCTGAGAAACAGTCCGTAGAGCAGCACCAGCCCGTAATTGAAAACGCCGAGCACCGTCAGTGCGGACATTGCCTCACTCCTCTCTCTGCTCGAACAGCAGCTTCATGTAGTCCTTCTGGAGACGGGGATACAAAAGGCGCGAGACCGGCAGCTCGCAGCCCGAGAAAGTGCGTATGCCGGTGTTCGACAGCTCCTTGATCTGCATCATGTTGACGATGTAGGAGCGGTGGATGCGCATGAACTCCGGCCGCGTGAGCAGCTCGTCCTCATAGTCCTTCATGGAGCCGACGACCTTGCGCACCTGTCCGTCGGCGAGGTTGAAGTAGAGGTGCTTGCCGTTGACCTCAAGGTAGGTGAGCTGGGAAAACGGCACGCGCACGATGCTCCTGCCGACCTTGAGCGTCAGCGCCTCCTGCGGGCAGCGCTCACGCAGCTCCAGCTGGTCGAGGATGGGATAGAGCGTCTCGGCGCAGATGGGCTTGAGCAGATACTCCAGCGCCTTGACGCTGTAACTGTCGTAAGCAAATTCGGGAGAGGCGGTGAGAAACACAAGGTCTGCGACCGTATCAAAGCTGCGCAGCTCGTGCGCCGCGTCCATACCGTTCACGCCGGGCATCACAATGTCGAGCAGATAGAGCGTGAAGCGCTCGCGCCGCGCCGCGTCGAGCAGTTCGGCCGCGCTGCGAAAGCTTTTGCAGCGCAGCGCCACGCCGCGCTCGCTTCCCCAGTCGTGCAGCAGCGCCACCAGCGCCTCACGCTCGTCGGTCTGGTCCTCGCACACCGCGATATACATTCCGCTCTTCCCTCCTCCGCAGCCGCGCCGCACGGCATTTTTCTTTGATTTTTTATTGTAGCACAAAGTGCGTTCTCTTTCCAGCATAAAATCATATTTTGCGCTGCGGATTCGTGTATTTTGAGCCAGCGGCGCTCTGTCCGCCGATTTTGGTCTGTCCCCCGCGCCGCATAAGCGCGCGGAAAGCGCGGCCCGCCGCACGGAAAATCCGTGCGGCGGGCTTTTCTTTCGGCGCGGTACGGCTCACGCCCGCGGGGCGCTCAGCGCCTCGGAGCGGAGGGCCTTGTCTTTCTTCGGCTTTTCCGTGCGCCAGTAGAGCGAGGTCTTGTTAAAGAGCGGCTCGCACGCGCACAGCAGCGCGGGGATCAGGAAGATACTCACAACGGCGGAGATGACCGCGCCGCGCGCGAGCATCACGCAAATCGCGCCGATGAGGTCGATGGACGATACGAAGGAAACGCCCAGCGTGGCGCAGAAGAGCACCAGCGCGCTCGTGATGATGGCAGAGTCGGAGGACGCACCGGCGATGAGCGCCGCCTCATGGCGGTCCTTACCGGCTCGCAGCTCCTCCTGAAAGCGGGAGGTGAGCAAAATGGCGTAGTCCACCGTCGCACCGAGCTGGATGCAGCTGATGACCGTGGGCGCGACGAAGGGCACCTCGGCACCGGTGAAGTACGGCACGCCCTGATTGAGGAAGATGGCAAACTCGATAGCCGCCACCAGGATCGCGGGGACGGTCAGGGACTTAAAGACGATCATAACGATCAGGAAAATAGCGATGACCGAGATGTAGTTCGTCACCTTGAAGTCCACGGCGGTAGTCTGGATCAGATCCTCCGTCATGGCGGCCTCGCCCGTGACCATCGCGCTCTCGTCATACGCCTTGACAATAGCAATGATCTGGCGCAGCTGCTCCGCCGCCTCGTCGGAGGCGGTCTCATAGGTGGAGTTCAGCATCATCATCTGCCAGCCGCCCTGCTTGAGCATATTTTTGACCTCTTCGGGAATGAAGAAGTCGGGAATACCCGTGCCGAGCAGCGCGTGATAGGAGACCAGTCCCGTGATACCGGGCACCTCGTCGAGCCGATCCTCCATCGCGCTCATGTCGGCGGCGGAGAGGTCGTCGCGCAGCAGGATGAAGTGGTTGGTCGCCATATCGAACTCGTCCTTGAGCTTGTTGTTGGCGACGATGGAGGGCAGGTCGCGCGGCAGGGACTCGTCGAGCTTATAATAGACGCTTGCGTGCTTCTGCGCGTAGTAGGCAAAGGGGAGCAGTACGGCGGCGGCGATCACGATGACAACGCGGTGCTTGAGAATGAAGCGGTTGAGCGGTGTGAAGTCGGGCAGCAGATCCTTATGCTTGTGCTTGTCGATCTGTTTATCCGCCAGCAGCACGAGCGAGGGCAGCACCAGAATGACGGTGGCAACGCCCAGTACCACGCCCTTGATCATCACGATGCCGATGTCGCGGCCCAGCGTCAGACGCATGAAGCACAGCGCGGCAAAGCCCGCGACGGTGGTCAGGCTCGAGCCCGAGAGCGAGCGGAACGCCGCAACGATCGCATTCTGCATGGCGTCCCGCTTATCCTCGTAGTTCCCCCGTTCCTCCTCGTAGCGATGGTAGAGGAACACGGAGTAGTCCATCGTGACGCCGAGCTGCAAAACGGCGGCGATGGCTTTGGTGATGTACGAAATTTCGCCCAAAAAGATGTTCGTGCCGAAGTTATAGAGCACGGCGAGGCCGATGTTCACCAGCAGCACGATGGGCAGCACGGTGGACTCCAGCGTCAGCAGCATCGCGGCGAGCGCCAGCACGACGGCGAGGCCGACGAAGATGGGCAGCTCCTTGTCCACAAGGTCGCGCGTGTCCTTGATGACGACGGAAAAACCCGCCAAAAAGCACTTCTCGTTGCAGATCGCGCGGATAGCGGAGATGGCGCTCATCGTTTCCTCCGACGCGCCCGCCTTTTCATACTGAATGATCATCATGGTTCCCTGTCCAGAGAAAAAGAGGTCGCGGAAGCTCGCGGGGATCATGTCGGTGGGGATCTGAATGCCGACCATGTTGCTGATCCACACGGCGCTGCTCACGCCGGGGACCTTTTTGATCTCGTTGATGAGCGAGTTGGTGTAGCCGGCGGGCATATCCTCCACGATGAGCATACTGGTCGCCGCCATTTGAAACGGCTCTTCGAGCAGGTTCATGCCCTGTGCGGATTCAAGGTCCTGCGGCAGATAGGTGAGAATATCATAGTTCACGCGCGTGGCGGCAAAGCCGATGAACGAGGGAATGAGCAAAGCAGCGGCAATGAGCGCCACCAGCTTTGGCTTGCGGCTGAGCACATGGGCGATCTTTTCCAGCATGATGCATCAGTCCTTTCCCTTGAAAATACCCGTGATGGCGGCCCAGAAGTCGCGGAACATCTGCGCGACGCGGCCCCAAAAGGTCGTCTGTTCCGCCTGCTTAATGGTAATCTCTGCCTTTGCGCCGTCGTCCTTCTTGATCTCCTGCGTGCGGATGAGCACCTGAATGCTCTGCGGCGCATCGTTGCGCGCGTCGGTCAGAGAAACCGCCTCGGCGTTCGCGTCCATGAGCAGGATGTTGTTGATGTCGCCGGTGTACTCGTGCCAGGTGTCCTCGATGATGGAGCTGATGCTGCGCTTGGCGGCCTTCATGTCGGGCGTGGTGCTCAGGCTCTTCGCCGCGGCACGCAGCGACGCGGAAAGCCCCGCAAGCGTCTGCTTTGTACCCTCGTCAAGGTCGTCACCCGCCGCGATCAGCAGGTCCTGCGTGTCGGCGACCAGCTTCTGCGTGGAGCGGATGGTCGTCGCTGCGTTCGCGGAAAGCGCATTGACCGTCTGGAGCGTTTCCTGCAGGGTCGGCTCATAGTCGTCGAGCAGCTTTTGCAGCTTCTCGGCGTCCTTGAGGATGGCGCGCAGCTCGCTGCTCGCGCCGCGCACGGCGGCGGCGGTGTCCTCCGCGTCGTTGATCACATAGGTCAGGCTGCTCAGCCTGCCGCAGAGGTCAGCGAGGTCGCTCACGACTCTTCCGGTCGGTTGGGCAAGGTCCGACATCGTTTTATTGAGCATATTCTGCATATCAACGATCTTGCTGGACGCCTTATCCAGCCCGTCGGTGATGAGGTCCACGACCGCGTCGTTGGGCTTGGTCTCCTCGGGCGCAGCGGGCGTTCTGCCGGCAGCAGCGCCGTCGGCGGCGGTGGAGCTGCCGCTCTCGCTGTCACCGGCAGTACCGTCGTCCTCAGCGGGCGCACCGTCGTTCTGCACGGAGCTATCGGTCACCTCGATGACATCGCTCGCAAGCGCGGCCGTGCTGCCGGCCGCAGTATCGGCACCGCCCTCCGCCGTTCCGCCAGCCGTTCCGCCGGCTGCACCGCCGGTGCTGCCGGACGAAGAGCCGTCGGTCGGCTCGCCCGCGGCGTAGAGTGTCCAAAGGTTGTCGGCCTGCGCCGCAAGGCTGGACGCGTTCTTTTTGATGTTTCCATCGCTGCTACTTATAAAAACTTGATAGCAGAAGGTACGGAACGACATACCCGATTTTGCCGAATACAATGTGCTTAGCGCTGTCGCCTGCACTGCGAGCTCGGGCTTTGCCGCAAGGAGTCCATTTCGCTTTGCAATAATCGCCTGGTCGTCGCCTGTATAGGTCAGCAGAGCTGCCAGTTCCTTCGCTTCCGTGCTTCCCATGCCATCCGCCATCAGCATATACTGAACAAAGCTTGTGAGATCTCTCGCTTCATACGCGTTGTGCAGGTTCTTCACCTGACTCATTTTGATGTTGAGCTCCGTGCCCTCCTTGCCCGTCAGGCCGCTATCGATCCTTGTGCTCGACGCGACGCCCAGCGCGCTTTGCAGGCTGCGCAGGCTGCTCTGAAGTGACCCCGCCGCGCGCAGCACGCTCTTCACATCTCCACTGCCTCGCTCCAGCGCTTCCAGCGCATTCTCGAGGTCGACCAGCTCGGCGCGCAGGTCGGACGAGGACGCGGCCATGCTCGCAAGCAGCGCTTTGGATTCGGAGATCGTTTTGCTCAGCTCGGCGATCTGGCTCTCCACAGGGTCGAGCACATCCGCAAGATTGCTCAGGTCGCCGCGCAGTGCGGTGACATCCTCGCGGACGGCGCCCTTGCCGCCGGTGTAAGTGCTCTGCGCGCGGCTGAGCTGCTCGACGCCCTTCGCCGTGGCGTACAGGCTGCCGCTCAGGCCGTCGAGCGCGTTGAGCATGGTGTCAAGGCTCGTGGAGATCTTTTCGTAATCGTCCTCCAGCTCGTCCTTGCGCTCAGAGAGCTTGGCGATCTCGGAGAGCTGCGAGAGCGTGGCGGGGACCATCAAAAAGGTCATGCCGCCGAAGGTGAAATCGTTGCTGCCGACGCGGATGGTGAAGTGGCACTCCTCGCCGGGCAGGCCGATGAACAGCACCGCGCGGAGGTTGCCGACGAGCTGCACCTGCGCGCCGGGGGCCTCGAGCGAGAGGATGTCGTCCTGATTGAAAACGGCCATCGCCTCGAGCGTATAGTTATAGCGGGCATACTCGCTCGCCTGCGCGTTGTGGATGGCGTCGATGCTGATCTCGACCACACCGGTCTTGCCGGCAAGTTCCTCAGCCTTCATCGCCACGCCGTTGAGCGTGTAGTGGACGGCGAGCGTCCACGGCAGCTGCTCGAAGGGCTTGGCGGTCTTGCCCTCGAAGTAGAAATGGTCGGGGATGCTGCTCTCGTCGAAGGTAAAGACCGACCTTCCGCCGACGGTCTTGGGCGCAAGGCCGTTCGTCAGGTTGACGATCTCGTCATAGTCGCCGTAGTCCGTGAGCGAGGCCGCGCCGTTGGTCGTGTAGCTTTTGACCACGCTGCCGTCGGTGAGGTTGCCGTAGTAGTCCGTCATGGCGTAGTAGGCCTCGTCATAGATCGGCTTCACGCCGTCGTCCACGGCGCAGACGGGCACGCTGCCGAGCAGCAGCGCCGCGCTCATGGCAAGCGTCGACGCGCGGCGCAGGGATTGTCTCGCGTTGGTATGGTGATCTCGCACGGGTAAAACTTCCTTTCCGTTACTTTGTTTCCCCATCATCATACCAGTTCCGCCGCGCAAGAAAACTGACAAAGGAGGCGCAAGTATATGATTTTTAGGCAGACGGCGCTTTTTGCGCAAGCCCGTCTGCATTTTTTCTCTCCGCCGTCCGCCGCGGTTGACACGCGGCGGGCGAGCGTGTATCATGGAAAGCGAAAAAGACAAGCGGGGTGTTCTCCATGGCAAAGATCTCTTTCGGTCCGCGCGGGCAGATGTCCGACTCCATGCTGACCGCGGCGTTCATCATTCTCTCCGGCGGTTTGCAGGACGCCTACACCTACCTCTGCCGCGGCAAGGTGTTTGCCAACGCGCAGACGGGCAACATCGTGCTCTTCAGTGCCTACCTCTTTGAGGGCGACATCGCGCACAGTCTGCGCTATCTCGTGCCGGTGCTGTCGTTCATGCTTGGCGTCTTTGCGGCGGAGTGCGTCCATCGGCACTTCAAGCACATGGAGAAAGTCCATTGGCGCCAGCTCATCATTTTGGCGGAGATCGTGCTGCTGTTTTTCGTCGGCTTTCTGCCGCAGGAGGCCAACACCTTTGCCAACGCCGTCGTGTCCTTCGTCTGCGCCATGCAGGTGCAGACCTTCCGCAAGGTGCGCGGCCACGCCTATGCCAGCACCATGTGCATCGGCAATATGCGCAGCGGCACTGAGGCGCTGTGTGTCTATCTCCACACGCACGACCGCGCGGTGCTGAAAAAGGCGCTGACCTACTTCGGCGTGATCGGCCTCTTCGCCGTCGGCGCGTGGCTGGGCGCGCTGCTGACGAGCGCCTTTGCCGAGCGCGGCATCTGGGTATCCTGCGCCCTGCTGGCGATCGGCTGCTGCATCATGTTTCTCCGTGAGGAAACGGAATAACGAAAGGAAGGAGCCGCAATGTGTGCGGCTCCTTCCTTTTCTGTCATATTTTTCGTAAAGCTCTCTCACTTGCTGCGCTTGAGGACCTCGCACACCAGCGCATAGACGCGCTCGGTGGAGGGCACGCTCAGCCGCTCGCGCACGGAGTGGACGTCGTGCAGCTCGGGTCCGAGAGAGACGGCGTCGAGACCGGGGAGCTTCTCGATGAAAAGCCCGCACTCCAAGCCGCCGTGTGTCGCGTCGATCTTGCCCTCCGTGCCGGTGAGGTCGCGGTAGACGTCAAGCACCAGCTCGCGGAGCTTGGAATCGCGCGCGTACTGCCAGCCGGGGTAGTTGCCGCGCTCGGAGACCGTGCCGCCCGCAAACTCCACGATGGCGCGCACGCGCTGGGCGAGCATCGCCTTCTGCGAGGCGATGCAGGAGCGGATGGAGTAGGAGAAATGCAGTCCGTCCTCCGTCAAATGCATCACGCCGAGGTTGAGGGAGGTCTGCACCAGACCGGGGAAGTCCGCGCTCATCGCCTCCACGCCCTGCGGCAGCGCAAGGAGCGTGTGGAGCATCACGGAGGTAGCCTCCGCGCTCACGGCGGGAACGGCTTCGGTCTTGGCACATTCGAGCGTCACACCGTCGTCGCAGCCGGCGTACTCATTTTTCAGCGTTGCGTCAAAGCTGCGGATGAACTGCTCAAAGTCCGCCTCCTTCCCCGCGGGAACGGCGACGACCGCGTCGCAGCGCGAGCAGATCACGTTGTCGAACCTGCCGCCCTGCATCGCCGCGAGGCGCAGGCCCGAGAGCTGCTCCATCGCGGAGTAGAGCACGCGGCCCATCAGCGCGTTCGCGCTGCCGCGGCCCTTGTCAATGTCGCCGCCGGAGTGGCCGCCCTGCAAGCCGGAGAGCGTCACGGCGTAGCAGCTCTCGCCGCCGAGCGGCTCGCGCCTGCCGGCGAGCGTGCAGTCCGCGCGCATCCCGCCCGCGCAGGACACGGTGAAGATGCCCTCCTCCTCGGAGTCAAGATTCAGGAGCCTTCTGCCCTTGAGGTCGGAGCAGTCGAGCGCGAAAGCGCCGTCCATGCCGACCTCCTCATCGACGGTGAACACCGCCTCGAGCGGCGGATGCGGAAGCGTATCGTCGGCGAGGATGGCGAGGATCATCGCCACAGCGATGCCGTTGTCGCCGCCGAGCGAGGTCTTATCCGCCCAGACCCACTCGCCGTCGGTGCGCAGGTCGAGCCCCTCCTTCGCCATGTCCTTCGTGCAGTCGTCCGTCTTGGCGCAGACCATGTCCATGTGGCCCTGCAAAATGATCGGCTCGGACTTCTCATAGCCCGCCGAGCCGTCCTTCCAGATGATAACGTTGTTGCTCGAATCCTGTCGGTACTTCAGCCCCAGCTCCTTGGCAAGCTCGACGCACAGGTCGCTGATGATCTTCGTGTTGCCGCTGCCGTGCGGCACGGAACAGAGCTTTTCAAAATATTCAAATACCTTTTCGGGCTTGAGCCCGCTGATCGCTGCCATGCGTTTTTCCTCCTTATCGTGTGCATACAGCCCATGCCTCGGCATGGGCTGTATGGCTTTCTTTTTTAGCCGGCGGACATATCGTCCATCGTCATATCGTCCATGCCGGCGTCGCCGAGGCCGAAGTCGTCGCTGGAGGTGTTGTCCTCCTCAACGATCTCCGCGTCGGGCGACGGGATGAACTCCGTCAGGTAAGCGTCCTCACCCAGCCCCGCGAAGTAAGCGGGCAGGTTGATGATGATGCCGTCCATATTCCTGGGCAGGGGGATCGTATAGGTCTGCGTCGTCTCGCTGCCGCCCTTCTTCTCGGTGATCTCGAACGTCACCGTGATCTTCTGCCCGATGCAGGTCGCGCTGCCGCGCTCGCGGTCGTAGAGCTTGGCGACCTGCTCGCCGTCAACAAAGGCAACAACCTTATACGGCGTTTCATAGGTCTTGCCGTTGTACTCCAGCTTCTTGTTGTCCAGATACACGGTGTGGCCGCGTCCGATGATCGTCATGGCGTAGGCGATAGCGACGAGCACGACGACTGCCGCGAGCTGGAAGATCAGTCTGCGCTTGGAGGTCTTATTCTTCATTTTGCCTTTGCCTCCTCTTCTGTCAGCTGGTCGGCTGCAAGCTGCAAGCCGGCCGCGCTCTTGGCCTTGCGTTTCTTCGCCTCATACATGACCAGCGCGATGGTGATGACCGCGTAGGACACGAACACGCGGAAGTATTCGCCGATCATCGAGTCGCCGGTGATGACCGTGCCGGTGCGCGGCGCCACGATGAACATGGTGTGGAACAAGATCACGCCGAGAAACACATTCTTGATGCTTGCCTTCTCCACGCTCGCGCCGCCGACGAGCAGTGCCGCGATGGAGAACATACCGATCTGGGTGTGCGCGGTATAGGTGGGGAAGTTGCCGACATTTTGCAGATAGATGATCATGCCGAAGCCCGCGAACACGGTGGAGATCACCATGGAGATGATGCGGGTGCGCTCGACATTGATGCCGGCGTCACGCGCGACTTCCATATCCTGACCGACCGCGCGCATATCCTGGCCGAGCTTGGTGCGGCGGAACCAGAGGATAAAGAGGCAGGCGGCGGCGATGATGATGAGCGTCAGCACAGGGATCTTCACGCCGCCCACACTGACTGCCAGCAGGTTATCCAGGCTCTGGCGCATATTCAGCAGGCTCACCGTGACGCGGATGCCGTAGCCGCGCGGGAGCTTGAGGGAATCGTGGATGATGGGAATGATGGGACCCATCATGAAGAGCACGATGAACTGGTACACACCGTCCATGGCGAAGGAGATCATGTAGCTCGTGATCATCTCGCGGCCCTTGGCGCGGTTGAGCAGCTCGCCGATCATGATGCCCAGCAGGATGGAGATGGGAATGGAGATGATCGCCGCAAGGATCAGCCCCGGGATGCCCCAGACCTGCCAGTCGGCGGCGAAGATCAGGCCGATCTCGCCGGCCATCGCGCCGAGCGTCATGCCGAAGTTCATGCCCATACCGGCCATAACAGGGATGAGCAGGCTCAGGATCAAAAAGGCGTTGCGCCCCAGACGGGTCATGCCCTCGTTGAGCAGATAGCTCCACGAGAGATCCGCGCGCGGGATGCAGTAAGCGCAGATCAGAACGAACATGATGGGCACGATGTTGTCGCTCAGGAACTTGCGCAGCGCGCGGCCCCATTCGGCGCCGCCGCGAGGAAGGCTGTTGTTGATCTTTTTCATACTTACTTCTTCCCTCCCATCTTACGGGTCAGCGCGTAGACGATCATGCCGTTGGAGACGATGATACGAATGATCTCGCTGATGTCAAGGTGGATCAAGGAGTTGATGACCGTCGGCGTCATGGTGACAAGACCCTGATAGAGGAGCGTGCCGATGATGACATTGGCGATGCTGGCCTTGTTGACGCTCGCGCCGCCGATGAGGATGGCGGCGACTGCCGGGAAGGCCATCTTGAGCGGGGCGGTGTAGATCTGGATGAAGCCGAAGCCCTGCTCATAGACGAGGATGCCGACCGCGCCCAGCCAGGTGGAGAGGATGACGGAAATGAGGCGCATCTTGTCGATGCTGACGCCCGCAGCCTTGGCAAAGGCGGGGTTGGAGCCGACAGCGGTCATCGCGGTGCCGGTCTTGGTGTGCAGGAACGCCCACATCAGGAAGGCGAGGACCGCGAAGAAAAGCAGGCTGCCGGTCGGAATGACCAGGTTGATGCCGATCGGGTTGAGGTCGATGGAGAGAATGTCCGCCAGCACGCGGTCGTAGAAGCCCTCCAGGGAGATGGTGGTACGAAGGCCCGAGCCGGAGAAGCCCCACACCATCTCGGGCTTCTTGTACGGCAGCAGCAGCCACATCATGCACATGAACGAAACGGAGGAGAAGCCGACATAGGTCGCGACCATCATCTCGCCGCCCTTGATCTTGTTGAGCATCCAGCCGTAGCCGATGCCGAGCAGCAGCGCGAAGGGCGTTGCGATGACGATGGCCATGACAAAGCTCATCGCGCCGGTGTAGCCAAGCTCAATGGCGATCGTGGCGCCGAGCAGGCCGGAGATAATGCCCAGCGGCAGGCCGAAGTTCAGTCCGCAGCCGGAGTGGACCATCGGCACCATCGCAAGCACCATGACGGCATTCCAGCTGAAGCGGTTGATAACGTTGCTGATCTGCGTTGCGAAGTCCACGCCCGCGAACGGCACCAGCATAAACATCAGCAGCAGAAAGCCTGTGATGATCATGCGGGGGACGCCGTAGCTGTCGATCATGCTGCGAAGCCTGCTCTTGTCGGCAAGGCTGTTCGTTGTATTATCCATATCTGCCCTCCTTACTTGACCTGGCTGACCATCAGCGTGCCGAATGCCTCGGAGGATTCGGTCGCCGGCAGGATACCGGCGATCCGGCCGCCCGAAACGATGGCGATGCGGTCGCAGGTGGTGCGCAGCTCCTCGAGCTCGGACGAGATCACCACGACGGTGATGCCGCTCTCGCGGTTGAACTTCTTGAGCGCGTCGAGCACAAGGGATTTCGCGCCGACGTCAATGCCGCGCGTCGGCTCGGAGACAAAGAGGAACTTCGGCTCGAGCGCGAACGCCTTGGCAAGGCAGACCTTCTGCTGGTTGCCGCCGGAAAGCTCTTTGGCCTTCTGCTTGGAGCTGGTGCACTTGATCTTCAGCTCGTCGATGTACTGCTCGGTCACGGCGTGAATGGCCTTTTCATCGCGCCACTTCACAAGGCCGCCGAAAAAGTTCTTGAGGAACTTGTTGTGGATCTGCATGGCCGGGAAAGCGACGTTCCATTCCAGCGTTTCGTCGAGCAGCAGTCCCACGCCGCGGCGATCCTCCGACACGAAGGCGAGCTGCGCGTCAAGGCACTTGCGCGGCGCGTTGAGCGAAATGGGCTTGCCGTCGAACTCGACCGTGCCGCCGGCCTCATAGAGGCCCATGACGCCGTTCGGGATGCCGAGCTTGCCCTGGCCGGCGAGGCCGCCGATGCCGAGGATCTCGCCCTCGCGGATATCGAGGTCGACGTTGCGCACGATCTCGCCGGGCATATCCACCCACAGCTTGCGGATCGACATGATGATCCTTGCGTCAGAGTGGTCCACGACATCCTGCGCCGCGGAAAGGTTGACGCTGCGGCCGACCATCCACTTCGTGATGTCGGCGGTGTCGGTCTCGCCCGCGGGCGTATCCTTGACCACATAGCCGTCGCGCATGATGACGACCTTGTCGCACACCTCCATAATTTCCTGAAGGCGGTGCGTGATGAAAATGACGGCAATGCCGCGCGAGGCCATGCCGCGGATGGACTCCAGCAGCGCCGCAGCTTCCTTCTCCGTCAGAACGGCGGTCGGCTCGTCGAGGATCAGCAGCTTGAGCTGGTCCTTGCTCAGCTCGCGCGCGATCTCGGTGAACTGCTTGTGGCCGACCGGCATATCGCTGATGAGCATATTCGCGTCGATGTGGACGCCCATCTTCTCGATGGCTTCTGCCGAGCGCTTGTCCATTTCCTTATAATCGAGTGTGTTCAAGCGGCTGCCGAACACCTCGGAGATGACTGTTTTCTTCTGGGGCTCACGATTGAGCAAAATATTCTCCGTCGCCGTAAAGCCGGGGATCAGAGAAAACTCCTGATGCACCATGCCGATGCCGGCCTCAAGCGCGTCAAAGGGCGTGTTGAAGGTGACTTTTTCACCGTTGATGAGGACGTCGCCGCTGTACCCTCCGGTCTCGCGGATCACATCCATGCCGAAGAGGATCTTCATCAGCGTGCTTTTGCCCGCGCCGTTTTCACCGACAAGACCGAGCACCTCGCCCGCTTTGAGCGTAAAATTGATGTCGGTCAGGACCTGATTGCCGAAGAAGTCCTTTTTGATGCTGCGCATCTCCAACAGAGGAGCATTGTTGTTTTCCATAAGCTATACCCTACCTAAAGAAGCAGGGGGGAGGAATTTCCTCCCCCCTGTTTTTTGATTATCGCACGAGAAAATGCAGCTTACTTAACAGTGAAGTACATTTCGGGGACTTCGATCTCGGTGGCGTGCATATACCAGCCCGGATCGCCCATGATGTAGGTATCCTGATAGACCAGGAAGGTGTTGTCGGCCTTGACGCCAGTGGTGGCGTTGGTGTAGTTGGAGCCGTTCCAGGAGGCATCGGGGGAGAACTGGTGATAGGCCTTGGCGATATCGTCGATGTCGGCAAGCTCGCTCTCGCCCTTGATGACATTCAGAGCGTGCTGGGCAAGGCCGGCGGAGGTGACATAACCATAGGAGTAAGCCCAGGTGCCGAAGCGGCCCGCGCCGCCCTTTTCGCAGATAGCCTTCTCGACCTTGGCGAGGATCTTCTGGAAGTCGCCGGCCTCAGCGGTCAGGTCGATGCCCAGTGCGCCGGGATAGCCCATCAGCGGGGAGGGCAGGTCGGCCTCGATGAAGTAGCCGCCGTACTCGAGCAGCTGCTTGAGCAGGGGCTCGGTGTGCGCGTCGTTGGTGCAGAAGTAAGCAGCCTTCTCGCCGTACTTGTTCACCCACTCGGGAACCTTTTCGAGGATGTAAGCCTGCGCACCGGCAACACCGACATCAGAGGTGGGGTCGGGAGCGGTCTCCATCTCAAACTTCAGACCAAACTCCTCGCAGGCTGCCTTCATGACCGCGATACGGCGGCTCATGGTCTCGTAAGCGAGGTGGCGCGGGAAGGAGACGTGAACGAAGGTGTCGCAGCCCAGCTCGTGAGCGGTGCGGATGATGAGGTAGCCGCGGGCAACAAAGTCGTTGTTGCACACGAGATCGGCGGCGGAGCCGATCTCGGGCAGATCCTCATGCGCCTCGCCGGCGATGCAGAGGATGTCGGGGCGGCTCTCCTTGATCTTACGGAACGCCTCGGTCGTGCCGGGGACGGACTGGTTGACAATGATCGCCTTCATATCGGGGTCGTCGGACAGATTGACAATGCACTGGATGGTGGTCTCCAGCTCTTCGGTGAAGTTATCGGGATAGGTCACGAGGGTGACATTCTCCTCGCCGTAGAGCTGCTGGAATGCCTCGGCGCCGCGGCGGTCGTCCTCAGACTGAGAAACGGAGCCGGTCACGATACCGATGTGGATGGTCTCCTCCTGCTTGTCAGGAGTGTCGGGGTTGTCGGGGGTGTCTGGGGTCTTCTTGTCGCCGCAGGCCACGAGCGAAAGCACCATGACCATAGCCAGCAGGATACTCAGGAATCTTTTCATACTGAACCTCCAATTTTATTTTCTGCAAGAGTATCGCAGGTGTCTCTTTACTATATACAAAGTTTTTCCTCTTGTCAATGTCAGACCGCAAAATAAAATAATATGATTGTCCCATGCCGCGGAAACTTTGCCGAAGGCCATGTTCGCCGCAGGGCGTAAAAAAAGCAGGGCGCCCGGGGGCGTCCTGCCAAGGAGGAGAGCAGTCTTCTCAGATCAGTGCGGTCAAAAGCCAGATGAGCGCGATGGCGAGCGCGCCCGCCGCGCCCCAGAATACGGGCGGGGCGCGGTGCAGCAGCGGCCTGCGTACACTGTGGCTGCGCGTATAGCTGCGCGCGACGCGGCAGGCCTCGTCCACGAGCTGCTGCGCCGTCACGCCGTCCTTGCTCAGTGCATCGTTGCGCACGATGAAGATCGCCTGTTCAAACAAATTGGTATCCGGTGATTCCACAACGATCACCCGCCGGGAGGTCCCTCTGACCATGGCGCATCACTCCTTGTCCCCCATAATTTTGACAAGGAAAGTATTCCCCCGCGCGCCGCCGCTTATACCTCCGCTGCGCCGCCCTCCTTCTCCCGATAGAGCGCCAGCACCGCGCAGTCATCGTCGCCGCCGCGCCGCTCGCGGCTCGCGGCAAGAACGGCCGAGGCAAGCGCCTGCGGGTCCTCTCCCGAAAACTTTTCCAGCAGCGCAATGAGCCAGCCGTCGTCGGTCGAGTCCGCAACGCCGTCGCTGAGCATGACGAAGAAGGAGCCTCTTTCCAGCGTGAAGCGTGTAGTCTCGGGCTGCGTATCGGCACCTTGCAGCCCCGCCGGCAGACAGGAGCAGGTGATGCGCCGCACGCGGGCGCCGCGCTTAACATAGGACGGCGCCGCGCCGTATTTGTAGACCTCCGCCGTGCCGTCTCGCAGGGAGAGCGCCAAAAGGTCGATGGTCGTGAAGCTCTCGGACACCTCGGCGCGCAGCGTCAGGGCGCTGTTGAGGGTCTTGAGCGCGCCGGAGGTCTCAACACCCGCGCGCAGAAAGCGCTCCAACAGCCGTACCGCCAGCGCCGACTCGCGCCGCGCCGCCTCCCCACAGCCCATGCCGTCGGAGAGCAGCAGGCAGAGCCGTCCGTCCGCGGTCTCAAAGTGCGTCACGCTGTCGCCGCTGACCTGCTCCCCTTCCTTGGGGCGCAGCGCCGCGCCGACGCGATAGGTCAGCAGCGTCTCCGCCGCGGCGGGCCTTGCCTCCAGCGCTTCCGCCGCACCGCTCAAAAGCTCGGAGAGCTGGGCATACTGCCCCGCCGCCTGCGCGCGCGTGTCGGCGAGCCGCCCGCGATACTGGCGGCGCAGCAAAAAGGCGCTCAGCTCACTGTTCACCGCCGACAGAAAGCTCGGAAAGCGGATGCAGCGGTCGGTAAAATAGGAGGGAAAGTCCCCGCCGCGTCCGCGTCCCTGCGCGAGCAGCGCGGCGGTGGCGTCGTTGAGGGCGTTGTAGGTCTTGGCGTAGTCGCGCTCCCAGCAGATCGTGCGCAGCGAGCAGCCGCGGCACACGCGCTCCGCCGCGCGGTCGAAGATCATCGCGGGGTTTTCATCCTCCTCCTTCGGTGTGCGCATGAGGCTGTCGTACAGCTCGCGCAGCGCGAGCGCAGTCGCGCACAAGCGCCTGCGGGCAGTCGAGCATTCCGCCTCGTCTGTCTCCGCATCGGAGCGCTCCTCCGGCTTTTCTGCCGCGAGCCGCTTCCCGCCGAACAGCCGGCTCGGCAGCAGCAGAAACAAAAGCGTCGCACACAGCCCCTCATAGAGCAGGATCAGCCCCCGCTCCGCCTCCAGCGGCAGCGAGAGCAGGATGAGCGGCACGCACCACAGCAGTGCCGCGCCCACGCGCCGTGCGCGGCGCTCGCGCCCCATCGCAAGCGCGCCGAAGCCGTAGACCGCCGCATGGAGAAAGCTTCCCGGCTGCGCGGTCAGATCCATCGCAAGGCCGATGCCGAGCGCCGCCGCCAGCGCCGTCCCCGCGTTGCGGTCATAGGCGAGCAGCATCACGAGCAGCATGGCCGCGATGCGCCCCGGCGCGAAGCCGTTTTCCAGCTGCAGCGTAGAGGCAGCCGTCAGCACGCCCGTGATGAGCACCAGCAGCGCGGTCTGGCGCTGCTCCTCATCCGCCGCGCCCCCGGCAAGGGCCACACGGCCGCAGAGCGCCGTGAGTACCGCGAGCACGATGCTCAAAAGGCACAGCGCCGCCTCGTCCGGGCCGGACTGGAGCAGATATACGAACTCCACCGCAAGGTACATCAGCACCGTCATCACCGGCAGGAAATATCGGCTGCGATACCACTTTGTTTCGCAAAAAGCGTTGTTCGCCGTGTAGAGCAGCACCGCCACGGCCAGCGCGCGCAGCGCGTGGGAAAAATCGAGGAACACCAGCGCGCCGGCGACACCGCCGAGCAGCGCGGCAAGGCCGCGTTTCCCGCTGCCCGCCGCGGCGACCAGCCCGAGGGCAAAGGGCGCGTAGCCGCCGAACAGCCGCGCGCCGCACAGCACGGCAGTCAGCAGAAAGCAGACGGCGCAGGGCGCCAGCGGCTCCCATCGCTCTAATTTTACGGCAAGCTCTCCTCGCTTCAAGGCTTGTCCACCTCCCGTGTCGTTTTTTCTCATTGTAGCCGAGGGCAGACAAAAAGCGCGTCGGAAAAGCGCCGCTGGATAAGAAAAAAGAACGGATCTTCTCCGTTCTTTTTTGCTTCGTTTTTCCCGATGCTATTCATCGGTTTTTTCGTTCTATTTCGTCAGAGAAACGATCTCCGCCGCCTCGCGGGCGTTGCGCGCGATCTCGTCGTGCAGCTTCTGCGTGGAGGAAAACCTTTTCTCGGGCCGCAGATAGGCGCAGAAATCGAGCCGCAGCTCCTGTCCGTAGAGGTCGCCATCGAAGTCCGTGAGATAGGTCTCCACTGTCACGCGGTTCGCGTCGCTGACCGTCGGGCGTACGCCGACATTCGTCACGCCGACACGCTGCGTGCCGTCTGGCAGGTACGCCCGCGCGGCGTACACACCGCGCTTCGGAACGATGATGTGCGGCTCCGGCACAAGGTTCGCCGTCGGAAAGAGGCGCTTTTTGCCGATGCCCTCACCGTGGCAGACCGTGCCGCTCATGCGGTGCGGATGCCCGAGAAAGCGCGCGGCGCGCTCCACCTCGCCCGCTTCGACGAGCGAGCGGATATAGGTCGAGCTGACGGTCACGCCGTCCAGCTCCACCTTGGGAATGATGTCGCAGCCAAGGCCGAGCGCACGGCATTTTTCGCGCAGCTTCTCCGGATCGCCCTGATTCTTGTAGCCGAAACGGAAATCGTGCCCCGCGACGAGGTGTACGGCGCGGTACTTCTTCACCAGCAGCTCGGTGATGAAGTCCTCCCACGGCATGGTCATCATCGCGCGGTCGAACGGCTCGACAAACACTGTGCCGATGCCGTAATATTCGCGGATGATGGCCGCGCGCTCGTCCGCGCTTGTGAGCAGCGGCACGGGAATACCGGTGACAAACTCCTTCGGCGAGCGGTCAAAGGTAAAGGCCGCGGGCGTGGCGTCCCGCTCGCGGGCGCGCTCCGCCGTTTTTTTCAGCAGCGCACCGTGGCCGAGATGCACCCCGTCGAAAAAGCCGAGGGCGATAACAGTTGCTTTATTCATGGTCTGTTTCCTCAAAAGAAATTCTTGATCGCGTGTACTTCGCCGCCCGCCGCGCGGGAGAGCGAGAGGAAATTGCCCGCGCGGTCGTACACGCGGTAATCGCCGTCGGCGACATTGCGCGCGGTGAAGGCGTTGCCGTTGTAGGCGCGCTTTTCCTGCACCTCATTCCGCACCGTAAAGCGCGGGTAGGCGCGGAAATATTCGTCGAGCGGCAGCAGCAGCGCCTCGCGCTCCTCCTGCGCCCGCTCGAGCGTGACCGCCTCCTCGATGCGAAAGCCCGCAGCCATCGTGCGGCGCAGCGCCGCCATGCAGCCGCCGCAGCCGAGCGCGGCGCCGAGGTCGTGGCAGAGCGTGCGGATATAGGTCCCCTTGGAGCAGACCACGCGCAGGGAAAATTCATCCTGTGCGCTCTGCCCCAATAGTTCCAGCTCGTAGATGGTGACGCTGCGCGGCTTGCGCTCCACAGTCTTACCCTGCCGCGCGAGGTCGTAGAGCTTCTGCCCATTGACCTTGAGCGCGGAGTACATCGGCGGGAGCTGCGAGAGCTCGCCGGTGAAGCGCCCCAGCGCTGCGCGGAGCTCGTCCGCGCCGACGGTGACCGAATGCGTTTCCAGCACCGTGCCGGTCGTGTCCTGCGTGTCGGTGACCATGCCGAGCTTCAAAACGGCACGGTACTCCTTTCGTCCGTTCTCGGCGAACTGGACCGCCTTGGTCGCGCGACCGAGAAAGACGGGCAGCACGCCCGTTGCCATCGGGTCGAGCGTTCCCGCGTGGCCCACGCGCTTTTCGCGGAAAATGCCGCGCAGCTTGGCGCACACATCCATGCTCGTCCAACCCGCTGGCTTATCGATGATGAGAATGCCGTCGGGCATCGTCTGCGCCTCCCTTGCGCCAAATTCGGCGCCCCTGCGCCGTTCAAGCGTTTCGCCGCAGCGAAACCGCTCTTTACTCCTCCACCGCAGCCTGCACAGCGGCGAGGATCGCCGCCTTCGCCTCCGCGAGCGGGCCGCGGTACACGCAGCCCGACGCCGCGCGGTGTCCGCCGCCGCCGACTGCAATCCCTGCAGGGTAAACCGCTGCTGCTGCGCAATATTCAGCAACAGCTGACGTACGGCATTTTCATGTTCGCGCAGACAGGTGACGCGTAAGACATAGCGTTTCTCTTCGTCACCGGCCCCCGGCAAGGCATGAATGCGCTGCGCCGCCTCGCGCAGCAGGATATTGGCGCACAGAATAATCAGCGTAGCCGCCGTCGCGTTCCAGAACTGTCCCAGGCCGCAGAGTACGCCGATCCCGGCCGAACACCACAGCGTGGCGGCGGTATTGAGGCCGCGGACGTTCATACCATCGCGCATAATCACCCCTGCCCCAAGAAAGCCGATACCGGAGACGATCTGCGCTGCAATACGCCCCGGGCTGTCCGGCGAGGCCGACATCGCGCTGAGAATAAACACCGCCGCGCCGGTGGCCACCAGGGCATTGGTGCGTAAACCGGCCATACGTTGTCGCCACTGTCTTTCCGCGCCGATCAGCGCCCCCAACAACATTGCCGCGAGTAAATGTGTCATATAAGGAAATACCATCGCGCCTTCCTCCAGAAAACAGAAAGCCAAAAATTACAGATGTAGCGCTCAGCCGCGCCGGGCGATTAGCCGGTGGATGATGGTGGAAGGGTCTGGAAAACATAAACATAACGCTGCCTCTCGCGCTCAATGGCGCATAAATTATTGAGGGAGGCAATCCGGAACTGAGAGATTGCTGCCCGCCGGGACGGCAAGCAGCGAAATGATCGCGTTAGCTTGCCGGAAAATCGCAATAAGGGTGACTGTCCAACGTATGACTCCTGAATAAAAGTGGGCACATTATAGCCCTGGGTAATGATGGGTAAAGCACGAAAACGCCGCCGGTGACGATTCGTTTAGTTTGTCTTTCGCGGGTCCTGCGTAGCGTGACATCGCCAGGCGACTAAAATGCCGTCAGCGGTGATTTACTTCAATTCCGTCGCTGGGATGCGGCGAAAACCAGCATGAACATCATCTTTATGTCTCCCCAGCGCGATCTTACGCTAAAGAATGTCGCTAAGGCTAAGGATTAAAAATTTAAAACTATTAACAATCAATTAACATTAGCAGGCAAACCATTCTTCCTGAGGAACACAACACCATGTCTACCACCCAGGTTCTCAGCGAAACGCCCTATGCTTCGCCAGGACAACCGCACGCCAGCTTAACCGGACGCATTGATGCGCTGCCCGCCTCATTTGGGTTATGGTCGTTTATTACCCTGCTCTCACTTGGAGGCTTCTTTGAGCTCTACGATCTCTTCCAGACCGGGTATATCAGCGCGGGCCTGCTGGCGGAGGGCATTTTCCACACCGGACAGGCGGGCATCTTCGGCATCGCCGACCAGGCGGCCTTCGCCTCCGCCACCTTTATGGGGCTGTTTATCGGCGCCAGTCTGCTGGCGCCGCTGGCGGACAAACTGGGCCGCCGCCTGACCTTTATGGTGGCGCTCGCCTGGTACGGTCTTTTTTCGCTGCTGATGGCGACGCAGAGTAGCGCGGAAGGGGTGATCTTCTTCCGCTTTCTGGTGGGGATCGGCCTCGGCATTGAGTTGGTGACCATTGATACCTATCTCAGCGAATGGGTGCCAACCCATCTGC
>OIXG01001056.1_pt1 | contig 29052 bp, 24 predicted proteins | sample 1587731 | NCBI WGS metagenome assembly OIXG01 (sample SAMEA3888908, study PRJEB22519) | human gut metagenome | biome: human gut; feature: human-associated habitat; material: faeces | place: Denmark | collected 2010 | reverse complement strand
GCATCATTTCTACACGCACACACACGTTTTCACCGTAAAAATACGTATTATCATCAAAATAAACACTATAAATCAGTAACTTACATTAATTTTACAGCATAATCAATGCGGAAATATATAATACTATCTATATCAAAATATAGACTAAAACACACTAATAACACACGGGAAAAGCAATCTCATACCAAACACACGACTTAAAACCAGTTAAAAAGGTATGCCCAACTTTTTATTTTTCGCATAAAATAAATAAAAAAGGGTATGCCCAACTGGTATGCCCAAAGGTATGCCCAACCCCTTTTTTAACATTTAAGAAAGAGATTCTGAAACCGCTTGTTTTTACCGTCTAAATGGGTACTTAAACAGATTTCTAAACGTCTAAACAGGCATAAAAAAAGGCCTAAATAAGCCTTTACAGCCTATTCCAGCCCCGTTTAGGTGAATTTATAGTGTGATGTAACAATCTTGTCTTAAAAGCCCGCGTTTAGGTTGTTTAGATGTAAAGCCGATGTAAAGTAATGTCACATTTCGTTTTGTATTCACATGAAAGCCCGTTTCCGTTTAACTCGCTGATAAACAAGCCGCAACAACATTTTTGCCGCCGTTCTATCTTACACAATTCGTTCTGATGCCCGTAAATCAAAAGGAAACCGGATTGCATAATTACTTATATGATGTAAATTATAATTGAAATTTCGACAGAAATGCCGCATTATGGGGAGGAGCTGCACACCTCGGACGGCAGCATATCTTCCTTATTAAAAAAAGAAGGCCTGAATACAGCTCATAAAAACGCTTCGACAAATGAAGAAAAAGATTTCGGCGTGTGAAGGAAAATGTCTCGGCGTTTTTATAAAAGAACGGCGCTTTTCTGCCGCTCCGGAAGTCTTTTCCCCACCCTGAAAAAAGGCGCCTGGAAACGGAGTCTCTCACGGTAAAGGGTCCATATAGGTCCATGTGGACCCATGGACCCTAAAAACTGCGCTGGAAGGTGCTGTGGGGTATATTCTTAGCTAAAATTTATAGCAACAACTTTTTTACGCGGCCAAAGAAAAATCAGTGAAAAAAATCTGAAAAGGGAGGATTTTTCCTTTTTTTTGTTTACCTTTGGGCTTCGGTATTATAAAAAGTAATCATCAAACCATAATTAAGTATGGAAAATAGAAGTTTAGTTACTATTGCCGAGCATTCTAAGGAGAAAATCCTCTATCTTCTGGAAATGGCAAGAGAGTTTGAAAAGAAACCTAATCGCCGTCTTTTGGCTGAGAAAGTAGTTGCAACCCTTTTCTTCGAGCCTTCCACCCGCACACGACTGAGTTTTGAAACAGCGGCCAACCGCCTGGGAGCAAGAGTTATCGGTTTTACTGATCCCAAAGTGACCAGCTCTTCGAAGGGAGAAACCCTGAAAGATACCATCATGATGGTCAGCAATTATGCCGATATCATTGTGATGCGTCATTATCTGGAGGGAGCAGCACGCTATGCCAGTGAAGTGGCACCGGTGCCCATTGTCAATGCCGGAGACGGAGCCAACCAGCATCCTTCACAGACCATGCTCGACCTATATTCCATCTATAAGACGCAGGGTACACTGGAAAACCTGAATATTTATCTGGTGGGCGACCTGAAGTATGGACGTACCGTACATTCGTTGCTGATGGCCATGCGTCATTTTAATCCGACTTTCCACTTCATCGCTCCCGATGAACTGAAAATGCCGGAGGAATACAAACTGTACTGCAAACAGCATCAGATCAAGTATGTGGAACATACCGACTTTACGGAAGAAACGATTGCAGATGCCGACATTCTGTATATGACCCGCGTACAGCGCGAACGTTTTACGGATCTGATGGAGTATGAACGCGTGAAGGACGTTTACATCCTGCGCAACAAGATGCTGGAACATACACGTCCGAACCTGCGTATCCTGCATCCGCTGCCCCGCGTAAATGAAATTGCCTATGATGTGGACAACAACGAAAAGGCATATTATTTCCAGCAGGCACAAAACGGACTGTATGCACGTCAGGCAATCCTGTGTGACGTACTGGGCATTACCCTGGATGAAGTAAAGGCAGACACAGTAAAATAATTATTAAAACATTCCAAAAACTATGAGTGATAAGAAAGAATTACAGGTTGCCGCTCTGGAAAACGGAACCGTCATCGATCATATACCTTCTGACAAACTGTTTACGGTGGTTTCTTTGCTTGACCTGCCGCATATGGATACGAACATTACCATCGGCAATAACTTTGAAAGCAAGAAGCTGGGCAAAAAGGGAATCATCAAGATTGCCGACCGTTTCTTCAGTGATGAGGAAGTAAGCCGCCTGTCAGTCGTTGCTCCGAACGTGAAGCTGAACATCATCCGCAATTACGAGGTGGTGGAAAAGAAGCAGGTTGTCATGCCCGATGAACTGAAAGGTATCGTGAAGTGCAACAATCCGAAATGTATCACCAACAACGAACCGATGCAGACCTGGTTCCACGTGACTGACAAAGAAAAAGGATTGCTGAAATGCCACTATTGCGAGAAAGAACAGCAGAAGGACAATATCAAACTGATTTGACGATATGAAGCAGGACTGGAAACCAGGAACCATGATTTATCCGCTTCCGGCTGTATTGGTCAGCTGCGGAAGTTCAGTCGAAGAATATAACATCCTTACCATTGCGTGGGTTGGAACCATTTGTTCTAACCCGCCGATGTGTTACATTTCGGTACGGCCTGAACGTCACTCCTATCCTATTCTGAAAAAGAATATGGAATTTGTCATCAACCTGACCACGCAGGATATGGCGTATGCCACTGACTGGTGTGGAGTACGCTCCGGACGCGACTACAACAAGTTTGAGGAAATGCACCTCACTCCCGGAAAGGCAAGTGTGGTCAACGCTCCCATCATAGAAGAATCTCCCCTGTGTATTGAATGCCGGGTGAAGGAGATCCTGTCACTGGGATCGCACGACATGTTTATCGCAGACGTGGTGAACGTGAAGGCTGACGACAAATACCTGAATACGGAAACCGGAAAATTCGAACTGGCTCAGTCGAATCTGCTGGTGTATGTACACGGCGGATATTACGGAATGGGCCCCAAGATCGGTAAGTTCGGATGGTCCGTAGAAAAGAAAAAATAAACATTTTTGCATGAAGAAAACCGCCCTTGTACTCTTGCTGGTTTCTGCTGCAGCCGGATTGCTTCAGGCTCAGTCGAACTACACTCCGATGGTCACCCTGCGAAGACCTTTGGTGAATATTGGTGTCAAGGCCGGTTTTAATTCTTCCATGTTTTTCATTGACGAACTTTCCATTGACGGAAAGGAACTTGAGGGAGTCCAGAACAACTACAAAGTGGGGTATTTTGCGACAGTCTTTTGCCGGCTGAACCTGAAAAAGCATCATTTCATCCAGCCGGAAATTTCCTATAATGTATCTATGGGAAGTGTGTCTGTCAGCAATTCGCTGGCAAACTCGGCGCTTCTGCCTGAAAATGCCCTGGTCAAGACCAAGGTCACTTCGATTGACCTCCCGATTCTTTATGGATATAAGTTTATAGATGTCCATCCTTATGGCATGGCTTTCTTTGTCGGGCCCAAAGTGGCGTGGTCGTGGAAGCAGCAGACCGAAAATGAATATTCGGGCTTTTACCAGCAGGCCATCCGGGAAACCGGATATCCCTTTAATTACAGTGCAGTAGCCGGACTGGGCGTCAATGTATCGAATGTATTTTTCGATTTCCGTTATGAGATCGGGCTGCATAACCTGACCAGATCGATTGATTTTGACCGGCAGGCAACAGAGGCTCCCTATAATGAAAGTATGATTGTTGTCCGGAAACGGCGGAACGTCATGAGCTTTTCCGTGGGAGTGATTTTCTGAGAAACCGACAGAATTTGCATATTAACCTAAAAATACAGATTTATGAAAAGAGACGATTTAATCTTTGATATCATCGAAAAGGAGCATCAGCGCCAGTTGAAAGGCATTGAACTGATTGCTTCAGAAAACTTTGTAAGTGATCAGGTGATGCAGGCCATGGGATCCTGTCTGACCAACAAATATGCAGAAGGTTATCCGGGCAAACGCTACTATGGCGGTTGCGAGGTGGTGGACCAGAGCGAACAGATTGCAATCGACCGTCTGAAACAAATCTTCGGCGCAGAATGGGCTAACGTACAGCCTCACTCTGGAGCACAGGCTAATGCGGCTGTCTTTCTGGCTGTCCTGAATCCGGGAGACAAATTTATGGGACTGAACCTGGCTCATGGCGGACATCTGTCACACGGATCGGCTGTAAATACATCGGGAATTATCTATACCCCCTGTGAATATAACCTGAACAAGGAAACAGGCCGTGTGGACTATGATCAGATGGAAGAAATTGCCTTGCGTGAACGTCCGAAGATGATCATTGGCGGAGGATCGGCTTATTCACGTGAATGGGACTACAAGCGCATGCGTGAGATTGCTGATAAGGTAGGTGCAATCTTTATGGTGGACATGGCTCATCCGGCCGGACTGATTGCGGCTGGTTTGCTGGATAATCCGGTGAAGTATGCACATATCGTAACTTCTACTACTCACAAGACCTTGCGTGGTCCGCGCGGAGGTGTGATCATGATGGGCAAGGACTTCCCTAACCCATGGGGTAAGAAAACACCGAAGGGCGAGATCAAGATGATGTCGCAGCTGCTGGATTCAGCTGTATTCCCCGGTATTCAGGGAGGTCCGCTGGAACATGTTATCGCAGCCAAGGCTGTGGCTTTCGGCGAATGTCTGCAACCGGAATACAAGGAATACCAGAAGCAGGTGAAGAAGAATGCTGCCGTACTGGCGCAGGCTTTGATGGACCGTGGCTTTACCATTGTTTCCGGCGGTACGGATAATCACTCCATGCTGGTGGATCTGCGCAGCAAATATCCTGATCTGACCGGTAAGGTGGCAGAAAAGGCGCTGGTTGCTGCTGATATCACGGTCAACAAGAACATGGTTCCGTTTGATACCCGCTCTGCATTCCAGACTTCCGGTATCCGTCTGGGTACTCCTGCCATTACAACCCGTGGAGCCAAGGAAGATCTGATGGTTGAAATTGCGGAAATGATCGAAACCGTGCTTTCCAATGTGGATAATGAAGAAGTAATCGCTTCCGTACGGGCACGGGTGAACGAAACCATGAAGAAGTATCCTATCTTCGCATATTAAATTAAACTGGTGAATATAAACTAAACTTTAGAATCAAATGAAAAAGACAACAAACATCGTAGCTCTGCTGCTCAGCGGATGTCTGATTCTCAGCGGATGCGGTATGAGCAATACGGCCAAAGGAGGACTTATCGGCGGTGGCGGAGGTGCTGCTCTGGGTGCTCTGGTCGGAGGACTGGCCGGTAAGGGAAAAGGTGCTGCCATCGGTGCAGCTGTCGGAGCAGCCGTTGGTACGGGTGCCGGTGTGCTGATCGGTAAGAAAATGGACAAGGCTGCCCAGCAAGCACAGCAGATTGAGGGTGCAGAGGTAGAACAGGTGACGGATAACAACGGATTGCAGGCCGTGAAGGTTACTTTTGATTCCGGTATCCTCTTTACTACCAGCAGTGCAACTCTGAGTTCTGCAGCCAAGGCTTCGCTCAGCAAGTTTGCCAACAATGTCCTGAACCAGAACCGGGATATGGACGTGGCTATTTATGGTTATACGGACAATCAGGGCTGGAGAAATTCTACCAAGGAACAGAGTGTTCAGAAGAACCTGAATCTGTCGCAGGAACGCGCACAGAGTGTATCCAGCTATTTGCTGGGCTGTGGTGTTTCAGCCAGCCAGATCAAGAGTGTGGAAGGCATGGGTGAAAGCAATCCTGTAGCGGACAACAGCACGGAAGCCGGACGGCAGGAAAATCGTCGGGTGGAAGTATATATGTATGCCAGCCAGCAGATGATTCAGCAGGCAGAAGCCGGAACCTTGCAATAAGGAAACGGAATACATAAAAAAACGGGCGGAAGCGTGGACTCTGGGGTCCGCTTCCGCCCGTTTCTTTTACCGGGAGGATCAGTTGTTTTCCTCTTCGGGATTCCCTTTCAGAATTGGCAGGGTGATCTTATATTTCACAGCCAGAATGCGGACAATGAAAACAACGCTTCCTCCGATGATTTCTGACACGTATGATTCCATGCCCAGACGCAGACAGGCCCAGTAAGCGAGCCCTCCGATCACGCAGGCCATGGCATAGATTTCCTTGCGGAAAATCAGCGGAATTTCGTTGATGAATACGTCACGCAATACACCTCCGGCAGCTCCGGTGATGCTTCCCATAATGATGGCTACCCAGAAGGGATAACCGAGTGCCAGACTCTTGCTCGCTCCTACTACCGTAAACAGTGCCAGTCCGATACTGTCGAAGATAAAGAACGTGTTGTTCAGATGGATCAGATATTTGCTGAACACAATGACGAAAAACATGGCGAAGGCTGTACAGCTCAGATACATCGGATCGGTCATCCAGGGAGGTGTAACATCCAGCAGGAGGTCACGGATCGTACCTCCTCCAACGGCAGTGGCCAATCCTACCACGTATGCGCCGAACCAGTCAAAACGCTTGGCCGAAGCCAGGCGGATACCACTAATGGCAAAAGCGAATGTCCCGATCAGGTCGAGTATCTGAACAAACGAAGGCATAGTAAACATTTCTAATTTTATATTATAAGGTTATTGGTTATACGATTACCAGGTATAATTCAAACCAAAGCTCAGCAGTTCCTGCAACTGGAAGTAGCTTCTGTCCGGTTCCCGTGCAACTCCGTCATCGAAACGGCCGTGTACGAAGAGCTTGGTAGAAAGATATTTGTTGAAGGCGAAAGTAAATGTGTTTTCCCATTCACTTACGACCTTCTTATAGTCTGTCGTATATGTGAAGCGGGATTCCCACAGCAACATCGGAATGATCTTCCAGCTGATGTTGGCTTCCAGACGTGAACCGAATTCATTCTCCGTCTTGTGTCCTTCCTTGATGTTAAAACGTGTCGGATCTACCCGGTCGCTGGCTACGGCATACAGCGAGTAGTTGAGCGGGTTGACCATCACGGAAAGATTGCATCCGCCTTTGGTGTACTTGTAATCCATACCGAGACCGACATTCAGCTTGGCCGGTGAGAAGAATGCTGAGACCAGGTTGTTCGTGTTTGTTTCGTAAGTAGAGAACAACTGAGTTTCGAAGTCAACGGATAAGGTATAGTACCAGTGAGTGATTGCCTTATAACCGAATTTCGTCTTCAGACGCAACAGGTCGTTGTTCGGGGTATAGCTGTGGAGAGTGTCACCCGGACTTGTAATGAATCCCAGTTTCCATTCGAATTTGTTTTCAAACTGGATGCGCTGTTTGTCATCATAGTTTGCCTGCCAGGTGAAACCGGACACCAGTGATTTGGCGCTGTTACCACCTTTATACCAGTTCTTGGAAATATAGTTCTGTGAGAACTGGAGATAACCGTTACCGGTTTGTGTCCAGAAATTCGGTTTGAGTACATACAAGTCCTGCGAAGGCATCTGACCCATGAAGAGATTTCCCTGTGCAGCATTCAGAATGTTTTCTGTGGGCGGATCCTTCACTTCCAGCTTGTCGGGAGCACCGCTCAGCTGTTTCAGATTGGCTTCGTTCTGGACTACCAGTGTCGGGTAGTTGACATAGAAGTTCAGTAACTGGCGGTTGACCTGGCGGTCAATCTTTTCAGACTTCCGCAAATCAGGCAGCTTGGCCAAATTTTGCATTCTTTTTTCTTCCTGCTCCTTGTGGCAATAGATGGAGGCCGGTTCCCAGCCGTCAATTCCGAATGCCTGCTGTACGGGCGCTTCATAATAAGTGGCAGGGAAAGCCAGCTTGAAGAAGTCCGGATCCGGTTTGATTCCCGTGATCAGCAGGTATGGATCTTCCCAGCGTTCCAGTGCATCATCATAATCCTTGCGGAAATCTTTAAGGAATGCCGTAAATCTCAACATATAGGGATTGGGGAGAACCCGCACTGCCGGTTTGATTTTCTGTGCCTTGATACTCAGTGTATCTGTCCCTGATACAACAGAATCCTTTGAAGCAGCCAGTTTGTCAGACTGCGTACGTGTCTGGATTCCTTCCTCCGTATTGACAACAGAATCTTCAGACACAGAGGTAGAGGTGATAACGGAATCTTTTTCCAGCTGCTGCAACAGACTGTCTGTGTCTATTACCGTAGCCTGTTTGGCCTGGACAGCTTTCTGTCCGGCTGTTTGAGTTGTTTGTGCCCATGTGCTTCCGTAAAGTAGAAAAAGCAAGAGGGTTAATCCAATTTTTCTCATTGTTTATTATATATTCTTAATTTCTTGCAAAAGTACAATAAATTCCATGAAATGGTGCGGTTTCATCAACAAATATTCCGCCATGCAGGTGCTCTTTGGACATGGTGTGAAATGTTTTGCCGGTTTATATCGTGAGTTTCGGCTTTTTTTTATAATTTTGCAACTTTGAAAAGAAGTTGTTATAACGAATATCAATCATTAAACATTCATATTGTGGCAGAAACAAAGTACATTTTCGTAACAGGTGGTGTTGCCTCTTCTTTGGGTAAAGGCATCATTTCATCATCTATAGGTAAGTTGCTGCAGGCAAGAGGCTACAGCGTAACAATCCAAAAATTTGATCCTTACATCAACATTGACCCCGGAACTCTGAATCCTTACGAGCACGGAGAATGCTATGTGACAGTAGACGGTCATGAAGCCGATCTTGACCTGGGACACTACGAACGTTTCCTGGGCATTCAGACTACAAAGGCCAACAATATCACAACCGGCCGTATTTACAAGAGCGTGATCGACAAGGAACGTCGCGGTGACTATCTGGGAAAAACCATCCAGGTAATCCCTCATATCACAGACGAGATCAAGCGAAATGTAAAATTGTTGGGTAACAAGTACAAATTCGACTTCGTCATTACGGAAATCGGCGGTACGGTAGGTGATATCGAATCTCTTCCATACCTGGAAAGTATCCGTCAGCTGAAATGGGAACTGGGAAAAAATGCTTTGTGTGTACACCTTACTTATGTACCTTATCTGGCAGCAGCCGGTGAGCTGAAAACCAAACCGACCCAGCACTCTGTAAAAGAACTTCAGTCAGTAGGTATTCAGCCGGATATTCTGGTATTGCGTACGGAACATGAACTGAGCACTAACCTGAAGAAGAAAGTTGCTTTGTTCTGTAATGTAGACGACAATGCCGTTGTACAGTCTATGGACATGCCGACTATTTATGAGGTACCTTTGCGTATGCAGGAACAGAAACTTGATGTAACGATTCTGGAGAAGATGGGTCTTCCTGTTGGAGAAACCCCTGCCCTCGGTCCGTGGAAAGCTTTCCTGGAACGCCGTCACAAGGCTACTGAAAAGGTAAAAATCGGTCTGGTGGGCAAGTATGATTTGCAGGATGCCTACAAATCTATTCTGGAAGCTCTTTCACAGGCTGCAACCTATAACGACCGCAAGGCAGATATCCACTTCATCAACAGTGAGAAACTGACAGAAGAGAATATCGAAGAAAGCCTGAAGGATATGGATGGAATCATTATCTGTCCGGGATTCGGCCAGCGCGGTATCGAAGGCAAGTTTACAGCTATCAAATATTGCCGTACACACAATGTACCGACTTTCGGTATCTGTCTGGGTATGCAGTGCATGGCAATTGAGTTTGCACGTGATGTACTGGGCTATACAGATGCCAACAGCCGTGAGATGGATGAAAAGACTCCGCACAATGTCATCGACATCATGGAAGAACAGAAATCCATTACCAACATGGGTGGTACGATGCGTCTGGGTGCATATGAATGCGTACTTGATCCGAACTCCAAAGTATATCAGGCATATCAGTCTGAACATATTCAGGAACGTCACCGCCACCGCTATGAATTCAACAACGACTACAAGGCTGAATTTGAAGCTGCAGGCATGAAATGCGTAGGTATCAATCCGGATTCAGATCTGGTGGAAATCATTGAAATTCCTACCCTGAAATGGTTTATCGGTACTCAGTTCCATCCGGAATACAGCAGTACTGTACTGAAACCGCATCCGCTGTTCCTGTCATTTATCAAGGCTGCTATTGACAAATAACAAAAACTAATTTTGAAGAAATGGATAAAAACACGTTAGTAGGTTTCGTCCTGATCGGAGCGGTCATTGTCGGCTTCGGCATCTACAACCGTCCCAGTCAGGAAGAAAAAGCACGTGCACAGCACTATCAAGACTCTATCCAGCAACTTGCGATCCAGAAGGAGCAGGAAGCTCTTAAAGCGCAGGAAGCTGCAGAAAAGACAATCCGACTGGATTCTACTTCCATGTTCTATCAGGCTACCCAGGGAACAGAGCAACTGACTACCCTGGAAAATGATCTGCTTCAGCTGACTTTCTCGAACAAGGGAGGACGCGTGAAGAAGGCTATGCTGAAGGAGTACATGGATCAGCAGAAACAACCACTCGTCCTGTTTGACGGAGAGGATGCTTCGCTGAACTTCGGCTTTGAAGGAAAGAATGAGAATCTGCTGAGTGAAAACCTGTATTTTGAAACTGTCAGCAAGACAGATACATCCGTAACCATGCGTCTGAACGCATCCAACGGTGGTCATCTGGACTTTGTCTACAAGCTGTTGCCCAACTCTTATATGGTAGACTTCAGCATTCAGGCTTCAGGCATGCAGAACTTCTTCTCCCCTTCCACAAAGACCGTCAGTGTTGACTGGAAGCAGCGTGCACGCCAGATGGAGAAAGGATATACTTTCGAACAGCGTTACACTTCGCTGACCTATAAGCCGGTGGACGACAGTTTTGATTACTTGAGTGAAACAAAAGACGAAAAAGAAACTATTCCGGAAGTACTTGACTGGGTAGCTTTCAAGAACCAGTACTTCTCATGCGTGTTCATCGCTGAGCAGAATTTTGAAAAGGCTACACTGGAATCGAAAATGGAACAGAAAGGCAGCGGCTACATGAAGAACTATCAGGCCGATATGCAGACTGCTTTCGATCCGACAGGTGCGAAACCGAGTAATTTCCAGTTCTATTTCGGACCGAACCACTTCAAGACTCTGCTTGCAAGCAATGACTTGAGCTTCAAGGATAAGGACCTGGAACTGGAAGATCTGGTTTATCTGGGATGGCCGATTATCCGGCTCATTAACCGCTGGTTTACAATCAACCTGTTTGACTGGCTTTCCAGCTGGGGCCTGAGCATGGGTATGGTAATTCTGCTGATGACCATTATCGTGAAGATTCTGGTGCTCCCGACCACCTGGAAGTCGTTTATTTCGTCAGCCAAGATGCGTGCTTTGAAACCGTATGTGGACAAGATCAATGCCAAATATCCCAAGCAGGAAGATGCTCTGAAGAAACAGCAGGAAACCATGGCACTTTACAGCCAGTATGGAGTCAGCCCGATGGGTGGCTGCTTGCCGATGCTGCTTCAGACACCGGTGTTCATGGCACTGTTCTTCTTTGTTCCGAACGCTATCGAGCTCCGTCAGCAGAGTTTCCTGTGGGCAAGTGACCTTTCTTCTTATGATGATCTGATCAGCTGGAGCACCAGCATCCCATTGCTGGGTAACCACCTGAGTCTGTTCTGTCTGCTCTTCAGTGCAACAACCGTCATCAATCAGATTGTCATGATGAAGCAGCAGGATATGGGTAACAATCCGCAGATGGCAGCCATGAAATGGATGATGTATATCATGCCGCTGATGTTCTTCTTCATTTTCAATGAATATGCATCAGGTTTGAGCTACTATTATTTCATTTCCGGTCTTATCGGTATTCTGACCATGTGGATCATGCGCCGCATGACGGATGAAAAGAAGCTGCTGGCTCAGCTGGAAGCCAATAAAAAGGCTCCGTCGCAGCAGAAGGCAAGCGGTCTGATGGCCAAGCTGGAAGCTTTGCAGAAGGAACAGGAACGTCTTCAGAAAGAACGTCAGGAACGTATGAACAAGAAATAATAGCTGATTTAATCAGAATTTCAGCTGAAAAATATGAAATCCCGTCTGTCTTTAATTAGGCAGGCGGGATTTTTTTGTGATTTAGAGAGAATCTATAAAAAGAAAATTTATCTTTGCAAAATCACGAAAACTAATACATGATCTTAAACCGAAAACTATGGATGCAATAGGATGTTATTTTCTTAATAATCTGGTCTTATGTCTGTACGCCCAGCGAAAGAATGACAATGTACTCTTACTGAAAGAGCGGGAGCGTATGCTTTTTATTTCACTTTACGGACTGGATGAAACTGATACCCGGAATCATACAGAAATGGCTGAAGAACTAGGACTGTGCAAGGAGCGTATAAGACAGCTGGAAGTCAAGGTGTTCAAGAAATTTTATCTCTTACAGCGGAGAAAATATGTTCCGGTTATGCGCATTTATAATCTGCTGACAAATCAAGGTCACTATTCCCGGTCAGGAGAAACTGATCATATCCGTTTCCTGATGGAATTCAGGGAAATACATCTTCCTGAATGGGAAATATATCTTTTCCTTCGTTTTGTGAAACTCTTTCTGCGGTTAGAAGGTTCAGAACGGAAATGGATTAACCTGATTAAAAAGACATCACTCCGGAGAAATGTTACAAGAAAGGGTTTGGAAGTCCTTTTGCCCAAAATTATCTGGCCGGAGCAAGTCTCGGTGTTTTCAGAATCTTATCATTGCAACTTTACTCCAATCCGCGTGTATAATCCGGAAATAAAAAAAGAACGTTCACATTCCGGTGAGTTTTATAGCCGGAAAATGAACAGGAATGTCTTTTATGAATCCAAACTGGAAAAACATTTCTTTAAAAGACTGGAACAATCTGATGTGGTTCGGGCATATTGCGAACAGCCTTTTAAGGTACCCTATGAGCATCATGGATCTCATTATTACGTTCCGGATGTACTGGTGTGTTTGACCGACGGACAATGTTTTGTAACAGAGATAAAACCGTTATTGATGATGGTCAGCAAAGAAGTTATGACTAAATATCAGGCCTTGCATGATTTCTGTAACCAACGGGGTTGGGGTACTTTATTGAGCGATGGGGTTCATGATATCTTTGACCTGTTTCACTTTACGCCCAACCTCAGTCTGGAACGGGCCATTTTGCGGGAATTGTCCTTGAACCGGACATTGATGAAGAAAGATCTTGACCGTCTGAAAGAAACTCACCAGGGAAACTCTATTCAGGTGGCACAATGTATTCTTCGCTACAAGTTGTCTTATCGTCCGGTTCCCATGCTTGTCTGGAAGACAAAGGAGGCTCTTTTCTGTCCGGTTTTACAAAGGAGAGGCGAAGAAGAGACCAATGACCGGATTTTAGAACAGAATACATTTTGAGAAATACATTCCGTGTGTATTTTTGTATTATCTTTGCCGGAAGACAAAATGACATCTAAAAAACATGAACAGAAATTTTATGACTATGACAGCTGCCATGATGATGGTCACATCAGCCTGCGTCGGTCCTGAAAAAGCGGCACAGGCTGAAGGCCCTATTATCGGCAAGCAAGAAATTACGGTAAAGGAAGGCCGTATGACTCCGGAGACGTTGTGGGCGATGGGACGTATCGGAAGTTCTGCTGTTTCGCCTGACGGCAAACGTATTGCTTATACTGTATCTTATTACAGTGTGAAGGAAAACAAAAGTCACCTGGTGATTTATGTGATGAATGCGGATGGATCTGATAACCGTCTGTTGACGACAACTGCTGCCAGTGAGGGTGAACCGGCATGGATCAAGAATGGCAGCAAGATTGCTTTTCTGGCTGCCGATGCCAACGGCAACAGTCAGGTTTGGGAAATGAATCCCGACGGAAGCGGACGCAAGCAGTTGTCTGACTATGCCGGTGGCATTGACGGATTCCGTTTCTCTCCGGATGAAAGCAAGCTGCTCTTTATCTCTCAAGTGAAATATGGAGAACGTACTGCAGACAAATATCCGGATCTGGATAAGGCCAGCGGTATGGTAATCGATGATCTGATGTACAAACATTGGGATGAATGGGTACAGACTGTCCCCCATCCTTTCGTAGCTTCATTTGACGGGAACAAAGTAGGAGAAGCCACAGATATCCTGGCAGGTGAACCGTATGAATCACCGATGAAACCTTTCGGCGGTATCGAGCAGCTGGCATGGAGCAACGACTCGAAGCAGATTGCCTATACTTGCCGCAAGAAAACCGGACTGGATTATGCCATTTCTACGGATTCTGATATTTATCTTTATAACCTGGAAACCAAACAGACCCGCAATCTCTGCAAGGAAGATGCTGCCGACAAGAACATGGGCTATGATACAAATCCCAAATTCTCTCCTGACGGCAAGAGCATTGCCTGGCAGAGTATGGAACGTGACGGTTACGAAAGCGACCGCAACCGCCTTTGTGTAATGGATCTGACCAGCGGCAAAAAAACATATGTCACGGAAAGTTTCCAGTCGGGCGTAGACGACTATTGCTGGGCTCCTGACAGCCGTACCTTGTATTTTGTAGGAGTATGGCATGCAACCAGCATGATTCACAGCACGAATCTGGAAGGAGATGTGAAGCAGCTGACCGACGGTATGTATGACTATGCTTCAGTAGCTATGCTGAATGACGGACAGTTGCTGACTAAACGCCATTCTCTGAGTGAAGCAGACGAACTGTTTACCGTTTCCCTGAATCAGGAAAATGCCGTATCCCGCATCACCAAAGAAAATGATCATATCTTCAGTCAGCTGAAACTGGGTAAAGTGGAACCCCGCTGGACAAAGACCGTTGACGGAAAAGACATGCTTTCATGGGTAGTTTATCCTGCTGATTTTGATCCGAACAAAAAATATCCTACCCTCCTGTTCTGTGAAGGTGGTCCGCAAAGTCCTGTCAGCCAGTTCTGGAGCTACCGCTGGAACTTGCAGATTATGGCTGCCAACGGTTATATTGTCATTGCTCCGAACCGCCGCGGTCTGCCGGGCTTCGGTATGGAATGGCTGGAAGAAATCAGTACCAACTATGGCGGTCACTGTATGGATGACTATCTGAGTGCCATTGATGATATTTCCAAGGAGCCGTATGTAGACAAGGATCGTCTGGGATGTGTGGGTGCCAGCTTCGGAGGATATTCGGTTTATTGGCTGGCCGGACACCATAACAAACGTTTCAAGGCATTCATTGCCCATGACGGTTTCTTCAATATGGAACAGCAATACCTGGAAACAGAAGAACTCTGGTTCACCAACTGGGATCTGGGCGGTCCGTACTGGGAAAAGACCAATGAGGCTGTTAAGCGCAGCTATGCAAACTCTCCTCACCTGTTTGTTGATAAATGGGATACTCCGATTCTTTGTATCCACGGAGAAAAGGACTACCGTATTCTGGCTTCACAGGGAATGGCAGCTTTCAATGCAGCCAAGCTGAGAGGTATTCCTGCTGAATTGCTGATCTTCCCCGATGAAAACCACTGGGTATTGAAACCGCAGAATGGTATTCTCTGGCAACGTACATTCTTCAGCTGGCTGGATCGCTGGTTGAAGCCGGAAGGACAAAAAGAGTAAGTTTGGAAGAATAAGTTCGGCTCAGCATGTTGAATGACAACGCTGAGCCGATTTTTTTGTCTCAATTATTCTCCAAAATGAATATTTCCAAAGAATTCAGGACAATGGAAACATGGCTTCGGTAACTGGATCGGATTCCAGGACAGGAAATGAGGAGTCTGAAGCAGGTCACCGCATTTATAGAAATTAGCTCGCATATGAAGTCCGCTGAAGTCTTTTACCGAGTGATTGAATACTGCTGTTGCAGGAATAGCCAGAGCCAGCTGCCAGCTGCAGGTACCGATCCGTTCTTCGAACGGTTCTCTGCCTAGAGAGGCCCAGCGAAGTACCTGTTGCATAATGCTTTCCGGTGCGGGATGACGGTCACCTACCCGTCCGCAATTAAGCAGCAGAGTACCGGCACAGTTACATTCAAAATTATAGTAAACAGGTTCTCCGGTTTCCGGTTGCAGGAAAAATTCACAGCAGGCATCTTCCCAAACCCGTCCTCCGTCATGCGGAGCTACAGCCCGTACGCTGGCTTCTGTTACGGTGTAATGTATCAGTATATAATCCCCTGTATGGGCAACCCGGAACTGTACCTCCGGTTTATAAGGATATTCCGGCCAGTTGACCGTATCAATAGGTTGAAACTCGATTCCTTCCCGATCCAGCAAGGCCGGTATTTCCTGAGCGGTAGTGAAACCGCTGATTTTTTTGATTTCCAAATTTTTCATGTTCTGTGTTTTTATGGTCTATTTTTGTCAAAGGTACAAAAACTCGTTTGATTACAGATGGATTCAGGAAGAATAATGTTTTAAAATTCAGACGTTACTTTGTAACCCAGGAATGAGACTGGCCGAAAAAAAGCTGCATCTACCAGTTCCTGAGGCAGATGCAGCTACACGATAAATAAACCCAAAAATTAATTATCTTAAAAATGAAAACAAGAATGAGTCTCTTTTTATGTTATATTCAATAAACAAAGACACACGCAAATTGTTCACACAATGTTCTTAAAAATCTTATTTTCCAATGAAATAGACTGGCTGTCCGTCGAGTAAACAATTTAAACGGTTACCTCCCATGGATATATTGTCCATATACGAGTAATCACCGGGGCCATAAGTCAGCCGGATACTGGTATACATACTGTTGAACCAGTCCCATGTGAAGTTGTACACACTTTCCTGTATGTATCCGTGGCGGTCCTGTGTATACAGATAATCTTCTCCCGTATTGTTTCCGTAAAATCTGAGTTCCTGATAGTAACTGAAGTTTCCCACCCCTTCATATCAGCTATTTGAGTAATAGTTCCCTTCGGTGAGTGGTCTAAAAATCAAATGTTTTCCGAACGATTTAACGCACGCCTAAAAAATGTTTAGTCCAAATCGGGCATGGCATAATCGTCCGAATCGCACAGAAGATGTGCCCAGACCTTTGTGGAGAAATCTGCCATTTGCCGTGCGGCTACAGTTGATAGGCATGCCAACAGATCCACTCCTGCTTCACGCGACAAAACTTCCAACAGATGCCTGACTTCTTCCAAAGTCCTGCTCCACAGGGTGAGCACTTGCAGCCGGTCACGCTCGGAGCGGAATAGTGCTCCCAAAGTTTCGTATTCTGAAAAGCGTTTGGCCAAGGAGAGCATCTGATACATCATGAAACACAAGGTGGTGTCTGCAATCTGAGCATTGTAGCTCCGGCTCTGACATTTTCCCAGTCCAAGATATCCACGGCATTCCTTGAATATGACCTCTATGCCCCAGCGTCTTTCGTAAAGTTCAAAGGCTCTGACGAAGTTCATGGAGGTATCTGTAGTAAGCAACACTTTCCAATGGGTACTTCGCCCGTATTTGATGATGAAGATGCGTATGGGTTGTTCGCCCAGTTTTGCATGAAGTTGAATGTATTTACACTTGTACTTTCGGCAATAGCATGAAGCTGTGCGTTCATACCTTACAATCAGTTCATGGATATTTTGGGGATGTTTGGACTTTCTTGTCTGATAACGCAACTTGGGGTTCATTTTGGTCAAACCAATATAGTGCACTGAACCGCTGCATAGCTCGCGAACAGCCTGTATGAGCGATTCGCATGTAAACCAACTGTCAGCAAGCACATACTTGAAGTTGATACCATGCCCCACGGCATGACAAAGCATGCGTCTGGCCATTTCAAGCTTGCTCTCATCACACTCCGCCTTGCGTGCATAGTCCGGATTTTTTGCGTTCCGCTTTTCCTTGAACTGCTCCTTCCGCTGTTTTAAGGTCAAGCCGTAATCCTTCTTCTTTCCTTTTTCACGATGAAGGGAGAAGTCTATGGGATAGCAGCTTTTCCCGTCAGAGAGAGCTAGTGTCAGGCATTTCATTCCATAAATGAAGCTGTGGGTGACATGGTCGAACACCTTGCTGACTCCTTCGATTCGAATGCCGCTCTTCTGAAAGGTTGTATCATCAAGGATGGCACAAGTGTCATGCTCGTCGGTATTCACCTGATGCTCCCGAAGAATGGCATGGAAGCGAAGGGTTATTTTGGTAAGAAGCATTCGCCAGTCGATGCGGGCGTTCAAAAGTGCGCGATACAGCGTGTTCTTTGACACGGCGCAAAGTCTATGAAAATGATTGGAAGTGGCACTTGCAATCGTCTTTCCCCACAGGCGCATGATGAGGAGCGAGATGAAGAGGGAGGTCAAGGTATAGCCCTGAGCCTTCTCAAACTTTAGATTCCGAACGATTTTACCGATTCCCAATGCCTTCATGACGACTAAAAGTTGCTCTTGGGCTTGTTCTTTAACAGATAAAACCTTGGTAAGTTCGTTCAAATTACCTATTTTTGCATCTATAACAGTATTCTTATTTTTCATACGTAAATCAGTTGATTAAGCACCTCTAATTTACGAAGAAAATTTGAATTACTGTTACTTCCCACCCTCCTTATTGGGGGTGGGAAACTTTAGATAGTAATAAGTTCCATAATCATCATACCATTCGTCAGACCAGGGACGGCTGCACAGGTAGTCTGTATTTTCACGATATGCATCTGTACCGACACCTATCTCTACTCCTACATAATCACATGCCTGAAAAGCAAACGCGAAAGTGATCAGCATCAACATCCCGCATATCATTCTATAACTTTTTCCTCGTTTCATGGTTTCCTGTATTGTGAGAACTTTGTGTCCTCTGGTTTTCGATGAAGCAAAGATAGACAAGGAATCCGAGACTCCCGAATGATTTTTCCTATGTTTCCGGGGGAATATTCCTATCTGTAATAGGGAAAAACTTCAAGATGCTGGTTTACAGTGTATAATAATGATCAGATCCGGAAGATGAGGAGAACAAAAAAAGCCAAAGGCAGATGAATGATAATCTTAAAAGCCATAAGTCATACCAATAACTTTTGCAGGTTAGTTATCTTTTTCCTAGTTTTGCAAAGTAAAGATGAAACACATCACTTTATAAACTTTACTTGGGGAAATTAAAATTGAATATTTGATATCAGATTAAATCTTACACCAATGAAAAACTCTAATAGAATCGTATTCATCGATTATGTTCGTGTTATTGCCTGTTTTCTTGTGATGCTGGTACATGCCAGTGAGAATTTTTATTGTATATCGGCAGATACAACTATGCTGGCTAATGAAAGCAACCGTTTCTGGGTGGCCTTTTATGATGGCGCATTGGGGCGAATGAGCGTGCCATTGTTCATGGTGGTCAGTGCATTCCTGCTGGTACCGGTCAAACCCAATGTATCCATGAGCGATTTTTACAAGCATAGATTCAAGCGCATCATTCCGCCTCTTGTATTTTTCATGTTAATTTACTGTTTCCTGCCTTTGGCCTGGGGACAGATGACCTGGGAACAGTCCTGGCAGGATTTCAGACTTTTGCCATTTACGTTTCCTTCCATGGCCGGCCATTTGTGGTTTATGTATCCGCTCATTTCACTGTATCTCATCATTCCGGTAGTTTCACCGTGGCTGGAACGCGCTTCGGCCAAAGAAGAACGTCTTTTTCTCATCTTCTTTATGCTGTCTACTCTTGTTCCCTGGCTGACCCGGTTTGTCAGTTCTAATTTATGGGGAACCTGTTTCTGGAATCCTTATTTTGGAATGTTCTATTATTGTTCAGGTTATCTGGGCTATTTGGTTATGGCCCATTATATACGCGTGCATCTGAAATGGGACCGGGCCAAACGCCTGAAAGTCGGTATAGGCTCGTTTGTTGCCGGTGCAGCATTTACAGCGTGGTCAGCCTGGCACGCAGGAGTTCCAGGCATTGTCATGCAGACACCCAGCTATGAATGGTCATGGGAATTCTGTACACCGAATGTTTTGCTTGCTACTTTTGGAGCCTTCCTGATGTTCACCTGCATTAAAAGACAAGAAGCACATCCTTGGATCACAGGTATTTCAAAACTGACCTTTGGCATGTATCTGATGCATATTCTGTTTCTTTCCAACATTGCGCCTTTATTTATGCCAGAAGGACCGGCACAGCCTGTTCTTCCGGTTGCGGTCACTATTCCCTGCATGGCAGTATTGTGTTTTGTCTGTTGTGTGGTAACTACCAAGCTAATCAGTCTGATTCCCGGAAGCAAATGGATTATCGGCTAGAATTTGAAAAGCCCTCGTTTCATCGGTTATTATTTCAGTGAAACGAGGGCTTTTTAAGTTCTGCTTAATTCTCCTGTTTGCTGGAGATCTGGAATGACGTACGTTCTATTTCTTTTTTATTACCAGATAAAACGACTTCATAAGCAGTCTGGGGCTTCTGTTGCTGTAAGTTTTTCAGTGAGAGTTCCTTTTCCTCATAAGGCTGTAAAGAACTGACATTTCCCTTAGCTATTGTCTTTCCGGAGCAGATGATTTCGATTTCTGCAGGCTGGGATGCTGAAAGTCCGAAGTTTGTAACTTTCACTTTCAATGTATTCTGTTCGGCATCATATACCGGACAACCAGCTGACAATATGGAAGGAGAATAATTCACATAAGGAAGATCTGCATATCCGTATAACAGTTCACCGTTGGTCTTACGGCCAATCAGCTTCGGTGCAAATTCATCAGCAGTAATGCCACTCCCCTTTCCGTTGAACACAACAATCAGATCTTTTCCGTCTTTCCGTGTCTTTACGGCTTTACATCCTCTGCCAAAATTAACCTCCGTAAATGAGCCAAAACGAAGAGATCTTACATCAACATCGGTGTGCGGATTGAATCCCGGTTCCGCCTTTATCCGAAGTTCGATGCGTCTGGTAGAAGGGGTGATCGGTTCCTTATTCAATACAGACAATAACAAGCCTTTATTCAAAGGGATGCAAATATTTTTTGAAGAATGTTTGTCTCCGGGCAAATCTTCCCATTTGATTGTGTCAATTACGGCAAAGTTCATCTGTACAGCTCTTCCCAGACTGTCCTGGAATACTTTTGCGCGCTCATACTTGAACCATTTTTCTACTTCCCCATCCTTATGGTAAGAAATTCCGGGCATATAGGCCTCCCCTTGTTCTGTCACCCAGTGCAAGCCATCCTTGGAACGCTGGTAATATGCAATACGTCCCAGCCAGTCATTTACAATGAGATGATATTGAAGGCTGTCTTTCCATACCACAGGATCCTCAAAACGTCCGTCTATATCAGGATATACCCTTTTCCCTGTTATCTGCCGGTAAGCCGAAAGTCCGTCTTTACTGATCCAGACCCCACCTCCCCGGCATACCATTAAATATGAATTGTCTGGACGGCGTGCGAAGGTCAGGTTCGATAACCCTTCAATAATATTTCTGCCACGCTGGTCGAATTCAAATTGCTGGTAGGTCCAGATTGGGCTGTTCTCATTTTCTGCAATATAATACCCGCCCGTCACGTAAATTACGATTCTGCCGTCAGCTAAGCGGAAAGCTTCGGGATTATGTCCTTTTCCAACAGAATTCTGTATGACATACGGGCCCGACAAAGTCTCTCCTACTGCATGGAATACAGTTGAATTCGGCCAAAACATATGTCCCTTGGGTGAACTTTCCGGCCATCCGCAGACATAAAGATGAAACTTTCCATCTGCTGATTGCAGGATGTTTCCTCCCCAAAACGACATGCCGTCAACCTCTATCCCATTATTGACATATCGGTTCTGAACGCACTGGGTTCCCCAAAGATGGTTTGATTTTATTCCGTCCGGCATTGGAAGAAACCGGTCTATAAAGCGGGCTCCCTCAACAAGCTGATCCCATTCTGGCGGGCGCGGGCGTTCTGTAATCTGTGCACCGGCTGAAGCGCAGAAGGTGCATATAACAAAAAGAAAAGAATAAATTTTTTTCATATACTATGATCAATGATTGAATAGGAATTCATGTATTTCTCTGTTGATTCTGTTTCAGATCCGTTCAAATCTGGCTAAATACCCGCCTCCGGACAGCAACTTGATATTTAAAGACTTTTTACTTTTTATTGTTTTAGTGTCCATCAAGATTTCTTTTCTACCTTTGTCATAAGCTATGACCATTCTATATTTACCCTCAGGCAAAAAATTCAGATTTAACGATACGGATTTTTCCTGTTCGCCATTTAATACCGACAAATACCATATATCACCTTTTCTTCTGGCGATTGCTGCAAGATTTCCAATCTTGCTCTCAGGCAAGACATAGTTCTCATCCCATACTACAGGAACTTCTTCTATAAATCTTCGTCCGGGGCATTTCAGCATATCCTCCATATCTGCAGCCAATATAAGCATCGGAGAAGTAAACATGTAAATTGAAGCCAGCTGATGGGTAAATGTTACGGCTTCCGGACAGAAAGCTCTGAAGTTAAGCGGAGTATAATCAGCAGGACCGGCCAGCCAGCGTGTAAAAGGCAGAACCGTATTATGGAATGGCCACGCAGGTCCGGGCGCCCAACTGCTTTCACCGCCTACACATTCCAGTCCTCTTACCGCCTCTTTAGCCAATAAGTTAGGATATTTGAATGACTCACCGGCCGGTTTGTTTACGCCATGAAATATTACCATCAGTTTTTCTTTGGCTGCATCTTTCAGGATTTCTTCCATCAATCTGACTGTAAAAAGATTTTCCGTGTGGAAAAAGTCTATCTTCAAGCCTTTAACACCTATTTCGGCACACTTCGCCATAAAGCTTGCTCTTTCTTCCGGATCAACCAGACCTATATCACTTCTATTCCCATAGCGCGGTGAAGACGGGCGCCATACCCAGATATTGACATTTTTACTGTCTGCATACTCAACAAGTTCCTTCAGCATGGCCCATTTGTCACCTCCGTTAGCTTCTTTTTCTGTCTGAGCCCAGTTTTCCCATCCGTCATCTACTACGACAGACTCTATTCCAAGCTCAGCACATCCGTCTATATATTTTTTGTGATTGGCAACACTCAGACGTTCAACCCCTCCTTCGGTCAGCCATGTAAATACAGCTCTTCCCGGTTTTATCCATTCGTTGCTGTCTGAAAAAAGAGCGTTATCAGGCTTGTCACAGACCTGCGAAATGATTTTGTTGTTTACCAGGCCATTCAGGTCGTCAGCCAACATCAGAACTCTCCAGGGAGTCTTGATCTCATTCTTGTCAGGGTAAGCTATCCAGGGATTATTTCTTACAGCTTCATGCCAATATTTGGCAGGAGGCAAACCGGTTTCAATACCTGTTTCGATATGGCCTTTATTGTCGGCATAACCAAATTGTATTTTGTTGGGGGCTGTACAATACATGACTGCCCCATGAAAATTAAACAGGTTAGCTTCCGTGATCGCCGCATATATCCCCTCTTGCGTCAGGAACGTAGCGGGAGGAGCAAGGAGTTCTCCTTCGATGCTGTCAGTTTTACGTTCCTGATAAATCTGGTGCCATCCATACTGAAACGGTCCACTTGCATACCATGCAGTTGTATTTGACGGGAAAACAAAAGAAGTGCTTTCTCCATAGACACATTTAGGCCCATTGGCCGGTATCCGGTATCTGAATGCGATACCATCATCAAATTCTCTGATATCTACATAGAATGAGTTATGAATGCCATTGGCCAGGTAACTTCTGATTGATTCATCAGAGGATTCCGTCTCAGAAAAAGATTTAATATTTTTACCATACGGACAGTTGTCCATGATGATTCCCAAAGATGAGTTTTCTATAACGGGACGATTGTTATAGGAAACATTAAACATTAATTCGTTCTGTTGCAGGAAGACATTCATTCTTGATTTCTGGGCAAAAACAGAGCCTGAAGCAAGAAGAAACAAAGATGCACAATAAAATATACATTTCATATTATTAGAGTTATGTCAATACTGAATTCAAGCAGATTATGCAACCGTATTGAATTCCAGGTTTATTCGTTTTTCAGTACATATTCCCAACCTTTCTGTCCGGAGTCAAGTGTACTTCTTGTCTCCGTCATTCTTATTATTCCGTTCTTTTTCTCGTTAGCCGTTGAAGTGTTTCTTTATTTTACTTATAAATCTGATTATATTTACTGCTCTTGTTGGCGGGCCGGCTTCTTTCCCTTCCAACAAGTGGATCCATATGAAGTAATTTAAATAATGCCTAAATATTTATTCTTTGGAGACAGACATCAAAAGATGCCGCAAAAGTAATGATTTATTTGGAAAAACAGATATTAATCCATACTTTCTCAACAAACTGTTGTTCAAGAATAGTAAGTTTATACATCATATTCATAATTTTATACATCTTTCCGGTTTTCATGATGTGATACTTTCCCCATTTAAGTCATAAAAATGAATCTGTAAATAAAAAACTGATTAAAGAATCTATAATAAATAGAGAATACAACCCAGAAGAAAGACGAATAAGACACACACTGCAATGATTATTTTGGTTTTGAACAGATTGTCATTGTCCATGTCGGTTTTTTCTTTTGTCTTTCTTTGGATTTCTTCCACTTCTTCTGCCGAAATTTCAGGCAGTTTTGTACCCTTACCAATTTTCGAGAGTCTGGTACGGGTCTCTTTTATGCGTTCTCTGCCCAATTTCCTGAGTTCACGGTTTTCTTTATCCCGCCTTTGCATATCATTGATACAACCTAAAGTTCCCATAGTCAAGTGATTTAGTTTCTACTAAAATACGAAAAGGTTTTGTAAAATAAAATACTTTTCGTATTTTTAAGGAGCATTATCTTGTTCTTAAAGTAAACAGGCCATGTGTATGAGAATTTTAGTGATCGCCATTTTACTTTCGCTTGTCGGTTTACCTGTGAAAGCTACGGGACAATCAGGCGACATAATCCGCCTGGAAGGAGAAGAATGGGATTTGATGGCAAAGCCCATAGGATACGACTCTCTGCTATATATGCGGATGAAAGATTTTCTTCCGGAAAATATTAATTGGTCTACGGGCAATTATAGCGGCTATACTGCTTTCTGGGAGATACGTGACGGATATCTTTGCCTGCAACGGGTAGAAGCGGATATCTACGATGAAGTCAGTAAAAAGGAATCTACACGGGTGTATGAAGTGAAGGAGTTGCAGCCGCTCTTTGCAGCCTATTTTCAGGCGGGAATGATTCAAGCCCGCTGGTTCAGTGGGGAGCTTCGGGCCGGAAAAGGAGATCTGGTGAGATACGTGCATGATGGGTTCAACCGTAACATGGAAACGGAACGGGTGCTGACTCTCCGGAACGGCAAAGTGCTGAAAACGCAGACTTATCATAATTACCGGAGAACCGGACTGAATCTGATGAAAGCACAGGGAGAAATCGAGCGTAGGTTTCCCTGGAAGCGGTTTCCTGAATACCGGGGAGAACGGATTGTTTTTACGATAAGTGATTTCCAGACGACGGAAGACGGGCGCTTCGTAGATTGTGACGTGCATTCTGTCTTTATACGTTCTTTACGGGAAAAGACAGACGACGGAACTCATCCGCTGGCTCTTGCTCTTAAAGAAACGCTTAGATCCATTTATCCATGGGAGGTACTTTTTATCAACGGGAAGCACACTATAGAATTTCAGTATTTTACTATGCCGCTGAAAGAAGATATAACCCATAATGAGGGTGATTCTGCAAGATATACAATTGTCGGTCGGGTGTATGGTGAATCTGTCCGTCAACGCCCTCCTTATGATGTGGTACATGATGTACTGGTTGGTTCCAATCTGAGCATGGCAGGACAGCCGTTTCTGGGATGGCTGACAGATTCCACCGGCTGCTTCCGGATAAGGGGACTGGAGGCTGGAACTTATCATCTGAAAGCTGAATATGTAGGACTGGCCCCTTGTGATACGGTAATAACCCTTCCTTTACCACATAATGACACCTTGCGGATGGTGCTTCCTTTATGGTATGATCATATTTTGAAATATGACTGTTCACCGGAGCTGTCGAAAGAAAACATCGTCAAAGGACGTCCCCAATTGCGCCTGGTAATACCGGAAGGACAGGAACAGAAAATCCGTACACACTTTTTCTGGAAGATGTACGGTGTGAGCTATGACGCTTTTTATCCATTGAAGAAAGATGGAACACTGGACTGTTATCTGGGTGTTCCCAATCATATACTGACAGCTTATAATCGGGTGGTTTTTGATTATCTGGATATGAAATTTGGCAATTCATGGCGTAAGGTGGCTCCGAAAGGAATATTTGGTCTGGATCCTTGCACCTTTTGTTACCAGATAGTTGGCAAAGGTTACACAGAGAGTAGTCTTTCCAACGCCTCCCTTCTGATTAGCAAATGTCACTATAACCGGAGTCTGTATCATTTCAAGTATTGATTGATTTTGTGACAAATGTATGAACCAAAGTTTATCGATAAAAAATATACAACACAATTGTAATTATAGTTAGATAAACCAGAATACTCAGATATATGAAATCTGGATTTTATAGTTATTTAGACTATAAAAGTTACATTAGTACGCTTCTTACTGCAATTTGTTGCTGTTTTTTTAATAATTAGCTATTTTTGTGTAAGTTCGTAACAATTTATATAGTAGAATAATAATGATTTAGTATAAAATATTATAGGACATGAACTACCCATTAATATCAGAATACGTACAATCTATAAAGTTCTCTGAAGAAAATTTTGATAAATTGAGTAATCTTCGCCCTGTTCTTGATGCGGACAGTAATCCGATTATGTCCAGTGGAAACTTTGCAGTAGTTTTTAAGATGGAAGACAGGCAAAGTAGGAAGGTGTATGCCATAAAATGTTTTCTTCGTGAACAGGAAGGTAGAGATGAAAGTTACAGACTTATAGCTTCAGAGTTAGAATATGTATCATCTACATACTTAACTCCTATACAATATTTTGAAAAGGAACTTTTTGTAGATACTACACAAGGGAATGATACTGAATTTCCTGTATTGTTGATGGACTGGGTGGATGGTCTCACACTCGACAAGTATATCCGAAACAATATTCACGACCCATATAAACTTGCTTTGATTACCTATCAGTTCTGCCAAATGGGTTCTTGGTTGCTCAGTCAGGAGTTTGCTCATGGCGATTTGAAGCCTGACAATATCATAGTCCGTGAAGATGGTCAGTTGGTGCTAGTGGATTATGACGGAATGTTTGTTCCTGTAATGCGAGGACAGAAATCTCGTGAATTGGGCAGTGTGGATTATCGTCATCCTCTCCGTTCTGAAGATGTATTCAATGGCAGTATTGATGATTTTTCTATTGCTTCTATTGCTTTATCTTTGAAAGCTATTTCTTTGAAATCAGAGTTGTTTGATGAATTTAGTGAAGGAGACAGACTACTTTTATGTGCAAAGGATTATATTGATTTAAAACATAGTTTAGCTTTGAAGTCAATTCAAAAAATGATAGATGATACTGAACTTTTACAACTTCTTGGGTTGTTTTACTTAGTTTATTCAAAAAAAGAGTTAAGCAAAGTATCATATCATCTATTAAAATTGAAAAAGCCAGAATATCTTTCAGTTATAGCAACAGACGATAATATACAAGATGCGTTTATAGATGAATATGGAGTGAAATATAGTAAAGATGGTTTACGTCTTCTAAAAGCGCCAAAAGAGTTAAAAGAATATGTTATAAGAGAAGGAACAAAAGTTATTTGTGTTGGCGCTTTTTGGCATTGTGAGAATTTAAGCAATATAAAATTTCCTAACACAATTCAATATATTGGTAATTGTGCTTTTGGTTATTGTATGTGTTTGTCCTCAATTAAATTACCAGAATCAGTATTTTCTATAGGAGCAATGGCTTTCTCCAACTGTTATATTAAGGAAATAAATATTCCAAGATCAGTTCGCAGTATATATTATAATCCTTTTGGTTTTACCCAAATTGATAAGGTTTATTGTAACTCTGAATATTTTATTATTGACAACAATGTTTTATATGATAGTGCTAAGAGAAGATTAATATCATCATTTACTAGAGAAAATAATTTTTGTGTACCTTCTACTGTCCAAGAAATTTCTGAAGCTGCATTTGCTGGTTGTGAACAAATGGAAAGTATATGTATACCTAATGGCATATCAAAAATAAAAAATTATGCATTTTTATCTTGTGGCTCTTTAACAAAAATAGAAATGCATGGAGTTATTGAATTTTTAGGGAAAGAAGTTTTCCCTAAATGTTATATTTATAACGGTTCAGTGAGATCTGATGAATTAGAGGTAATATATATACCACAAGGAACTACAAATAAATTTATTGAGTTATTTACGATCAGCAATAATTGTGATTTTATTAAAAAATTGAAAGAAATGGAATAGTATAGTATTTGTTTAGATTTATATTTTTATAAGTATGGCATAAAATTCAATCTTATTCAATTGTATATTATGGTTAATGAAAAATATAGAATTGGGAATCAAGGAAAAACAGAATTTACAGAGCAAGAAATTACTAAAATTGAGAGATTGCTAACTCTTTTAAGGTTTGCTCCTTCTCATAAGCAGAAAAATATAAGGCAACAACTTAGAGATATTGGTTTTTATATCAGCAAGTATGGCACCGGGCTGAACTGTCATAGTCATGTCAATAGGGTTAAACTTAAGAATTTTATTCATTCTTGAAAAATTCAATACAATGCCCCCCTCAGGACATGTACAAGCGCCAACCATGTTAGTGCCTGCACCTCTTGATATTACAGGAATTTTATTTTTATTTGCGTACTTAATAATTTCTTGAACTTGAGATATTGTTTCTACAAATACTACAGCATCAGGAGATACTGCAATAGTTTCTGAATTCGTAGAATCTTCTGCATAACAGTACAATTCTTCCTTTTCAGTTAAAACATTATTATTTACTATTCTTTTTATATTATCAATATCATTTTTCAACAACATGTGACGCTATTTTTTCAATACTCTTATTCAATTTTGCTATTTGTCTGTCCATACCGCCTTCTTTTTTAGTAAGCTGAGCTGTGTCTTTCGGGTTAAACATTGCTGCCATATCCTCCAGCTTTGCTTCCAGAGAATTGATTTTATCTTGCTGTGAAGACATTTTATCATCTATCGCAACCAAAAATCTATTC
>OIXG01001048.1_pt1 | contig 29186 bp, 24 predicted proteins | sample 1587731 | NCBI WGS metagenome assembly OIXG01 (sample SAMEA3888908, study PRJEB22519) | human gut metagenome | biome: human gut; feature: human-associated habitat; material: faeces | place: Denmark | collected 2010 | reverse complement strand
GGGTCTGCACCACATAGTCGGCCATGTCGCCCACGGCGATGCACCAGTTCTCCACGTCGTCGCCGCAGCCCTCGCCCAGCTTTTCCCGGCTGGCCCGGCAGGAGCACATGCTCTTGGCGTACTTGCCCTCGTATTTGTGAAGCCAGTAGGAGATCTTCTCCAGTCCGATGGCCTCCTGCTCCGTCTCGATGGCCTTCTCCACTGGAATGACGTGCATGCCGATGCCGGCGCCTCCGGGAGGCACCATGGGGGTGATCTTCTCCAGCGGCAGCATGGTCATGCGCTCGAAGAACGCGGCCACCTCCGGGTGCTCGTCGATCTGGCTTTTCCGCATGTTCAGGAACTCGGCGCTGCCGGGGACGAACAGCGGCAGCACATAGCGCTTTTCGTGGTCAGGGTTCTTGCCGTCCAGATTCTCCCAGTGGTACTCGATAAGGCCCAGCCACGCCATGTCGTCCAGCAGCTTCTGCAGCGGCTCCCGCTCCATCTTCGTCAGCGTCATCAGCCGCTCGATGGTCTTGGGCTTGCGGACGCCCATCTTCAGGGCCACGTCCACCATCTCGTCGGTGACCACGCCGTCCAGGCCCCAGTACTCCGGGTCGTCCACGGTGGTCTTCAGGCCGATCCGGTTGGTGATCATGGCGCCCAGCTTCAGCAGCTTCTCCCGGGGCGGCCGGTCGGGACAGGGGATCTTGAACGGGAGCTTCTCCTCGTCCAGCGGGAAATTGGTGGGCTTGCTGCCGTTGATATCTCGCATCTCTCTTTCCTCCGTTGTCTGCTGCTCCGACCAGCCGCTTGCCCCGGCGGGCGGGAGCGCGTAATGATTTTGTACCTATTGTCCCTATAATACCAACTTTTTCGGCAAAATCCTATTGACTATTCGCATAAAGTTGTGTACCCTGTTTGTATGGTCCTGGTCTGACCAAAGGAGGATGACAGATATGGCATTCCGTGAGATCGTAGCGCCCACCGTGAAGGAGCTGTTCGTGCAGCAGCTGGAGGGCATGATCCTGTCCGGCGAGCTGCGGCCCGGCGACCGCCTGCCCACGGAGCGGGAGCTGGCGGACGAGATGAAGATCAGCAAGACCGTGGTCCACGAGGGACTGCGGGAGCTGCACCGGTTGGGGTTTCTGGACATCGCCTCCCGCCGGGGCGTGACGGTGGCGGACTACGCCCAGACCGGCAGTCTGGAGACACTGCGTGCCATCATGGATTTCCACGGCGGCATCCCCGACCGGAAAACGGCGCTGAGCATCCTGCGGCTGCGGTACTATCTGGAGGCCCCGGCCATGGAGGAGCTGGCGGCGCGGCACACGGCGGCGGACATGGCCGCCCTCCGGGCCCTGCAGCGGCAGGCGGAGGAGGCCGCCGCACGGAGCGCCGAGGACTTTGCCCAGGCGCTGTTCCGCTATCACCGGGGCATCACGTTCCTCAGCGGCAACACCATCACGCCGCTGATCTTCAACGCCTTTACCACGGTGAATCTGGCCTTCTGGCAGGAGTATATCGCGGCGGAGGGCACGGCCCGGTGCCTGGAGACGCTGGAGCGCTTCACCGCCTGCATCGGCGCCGGAGAGGGCGCGGCGGCAGCGGAGCTGCTGCGCACCGGCATCCAGCGCTTCTGCGGATATGTGGAGTAAAGGACGCCGATAAACCGGAATTTGTGAAGGTATTTGATTTTTTTTGCAATAGTATGTACAATGTTTGTCCGCCCGCTGTCCCGGATCATCCGCATCACGCGAGAACGACCTTCGACAAAAGAGCCGGCGCAGGGAATTCCCTGCGCCGGCTCTTTGCTATACTCACCTGATCGCCTCGCCAAGCACCTGACGCAGCAGGTCCGCCGTGGTCACCTCGCCACGCAGCACCCGCTGGCACTGCTCCCGCATCTGGGGCGTCACCTGACAGCCCTCCATGCGGACGGAGGCCTCCGCGTTCTTCATGGAAGCTGCATATCGTTTGTCGTCGCTCTTGTACATAGAAAAACTCCTCGCGTCATCCGCGAGGAGTCTGGAGCTTGTGGCCGGATTCGAACCGGCGACCTGCTCATTACGAGTGAGCTGCTCTGCCAGCTGAGCCACACAAGCATCTCTATGAGAATCGGCTCCCCGCCGTACTCTGTTTGTTAGTTTACCACACCTGTGGGTCGGAATGCAATAGCCGTCGTATGCAGATCCAGCGGCGTAAGCACGGTCAAATACCGGATGATAGTATAGCATGCTTTCCGGCCGCCGTCAACCTTCTTTTTCCCTGCGCGGCAAAATAATACATAACGTAATCTTCCCCGCCCGTCGTCCGTTTTTTCCATTTTCGCGAAAGTTCCGCGCTTTTTCCGCACAGACCGCACCTGTCGGGAATCGGCGCCGCTTTTCCCGTTTCCTCCGCTTTTGCCGGACAATTCCGCCTGCTTTCCGCAAGACATCCCCTTTACATATATTTTACATAATCCGACATGATATAATTTCTACAAGGAGTTATCCACAGTTTCCACCGAGTTTTCCACATCCCATATACTCCTTTATTTTCAACTCTTTTCAGCCTATTTCCAGTAATTTTCCAGCGCCGAAAACGCAGTCACACACTGTCGTTATCCCTCGTTTTGCTTTACATAACATCGTTATGTGCCGCACCGTTTACCATAATGCCAGCTTCTGTGTCGTATCACGGTAAATGAATACCCCGTTCTTTGGGAACGGGGTATTCATTATTCCAATGTGCCCAGATCCATGGTGGCGTAGGCGTTCAGATTCAGACCGGCCGTGCGGCCCGCCTGATACTCGTAATAGCCCTGGGCACCGATCATGGCGCCGTTGTCGCCGCACCACCGCAGCGGCGGCAGGAACAGGCGTACCCCCGCCCGACGGCAGGCGCGCTCCAGATCGGCGCGGATGACGGAGTTGGCCGCCACGCCGCCGGCTGCCACCAGCTTGGTATGTCCCGTCAGCTCCAGCGCCCGCATGGCGCGGGGTACCAGCTCGCCGGATACGGCGCAGGCGAAATCCCGCGCCAGCGCAGGGGCGTCCAGCGCCTCCCCCTTCTGCTGGGCGTTGTGGGCCAGATTCACCACGGCGGTCTTCAGACCGGAAAAGCTCATATCCAGCTCCGCGCCGGACACATGGGCGCGGGGCAGCTCGTACTTGCCGCCGGCGGACTGCTGTGCCAGCTCATCCATGGGTCTGCCGCCGGGGTATGGCAGCCCCAGCACGCGGGCGGCCTTGTCAAAGCACTCCCCCGCCGCGTCGTCCCGTGTGGCGCCCAGCACCGTCATGTCTGTGTAGTCCCGCACGTCCACGATCAGGGTGTTGCCGCCGGAGATGGCCAGCGCCACAAAGGGCGGCTCCAGCTCCGGGAACGCCAGATAGTTGGCGGCGATATGTCCCCGCACATGGTGGACGGGGATCAGCGGCACCCCCAGCGCGTAGGCGGCGGATTTGGCGAAGGACACCCCCACCAGCACCGCGCCGATAAGGCCGGGGGCATACGTCACCGCCACGGCGTCCACGTCCTTTTTGGTCAGCCTCGCGTCGGCAAGCGCCTTGTCGGACAGGGCGGCGATGGCCTGCACGTGCTTGCGGGAGGCGATCTCCGGCACCACACCGCCGTACAGGGCGTGCATGTCCGCCTGGGAGAGGATGGCGTCGGACAGCACCTGCCGTCCGTCCCGCACCACCGCCACCGCCGTCTCGTCGCAGGAGGATTCGAAAGCCAGAATATTCATTGCGCCGCCTCCTCCGTATAGTATTTCGTCAGGATGAGGGCGTCCTCCTTGGGCAGGTCGTAGTAGTTCCTGCGCCGTCCCGCCTCCGCGAAGCCGAAGCCCTGATACAGGGCGATGGCCGCCGCGTTGGAGGGCCGCACCTCCAGCGTCAGGAACGCCAGATGGTTGCCCCGGGCGAAGCTGTCGAACACCTGCAAAAGCTGGTTTGCCACGCCCTGCCGCCGGCAGGCGGGATCCACCGCCACATTGGTGATATAGCCTTCGTCGGCCACCACCAGCAGTCCGGCGTAGCCCACCGGCTGCTCCGTCTCCGGCTCTACCGCCACCAGAAAGGCGGCGCACTGGTTGTCCAGCTCCTCCGCCAGCATCTTCTTCGACCACGGACGGGAAAAGCACATCCGCTCCAGCTGCTCCAGCCGGTCCAGATGCTCCGCCGCCATGGGTACGATCTTTACCTGTTTCATGTCTTACTCCTTTGCCGCCAGCCAGTTTTTGCCGCTGTGCGCCTCCGCGATCAGGGGGACGGACAGCTGCGCCGCCTGCTCCATTTCCTCCGTCAGCAGGCGCTCTACCTGCTCCTGCTCCGATGCCGGACACTCCACGATCAGCTCGTCGTGTACCTGCATGAGAAGCCGGGCGCGCAGCCCCTCCCGCTTCAGGCGGCGGTGTACCCGCACCATGGCCAGCTTCATGATGTCGGCGGCGGTGCCCTGCACCGGCATATTCAGCGCCACCCGCTTGCCGAATTCCCGCAGGTTGAAATTGCTGCTTTTCAGCTCCGGCAGGGCGCGGCGGCGGTGCATCAGCGTCTGCACGTAGCCGTCCTGCTCCGCCTTGGCCACCACGTCGGTCATATACTGCCGCACGCCCTGATACGTCTCAAAATACCGCTCCATATACGCCTTGGCCTCCGCCACGGATACGCCGATATCCTGCGCCAGTGAAAAGGCGGAGATGCCGTAGACGATGCCGAAGTTCACCGCCTTGGCCCGGCGGCGCATCTCCGGCGTCACCTCCTCCGGCGGCACGTGGAACACGCGGGAGGCGGTGACGGTGTGGAAATCCTCCCCCGAGCGGAATGCCGCCTGCATCTCCGTGTCCCCGGCGATGTGGGCCAGCAGCCGCAGCTCGATCTGGGAGTAGTCCGCGTCCACCAGCACGCAGCCCTCCGGCGCGGTGAACATCCGCCGCAGCTGGCTGCCCAGCTCCGTGCGGGTGGGGATATTCTGCAGGTTCGGCTCCGTGGAGCTGAGACGGCCCGTGGCCGTCACGGTCATCTGGAAGCTTGTGCGCACCCGGCCGTCCGGGTCAATGACCTTCAAAAGTCCGTCCACATAGGTGCTTTTCAGCTTGGCGTACTGCCGGTAGCGCAGCACATCCGCCACGATGGGCGCGTCATAGCGCAGCTTTTCCAGCACATCCGCGTTGGTGGACCAGCCGGTCTTCGTCTTTTTGCCGTGGGGCAGACCCAGCTTCTCAAACAGGATGCCCCCCAGCTGCTTGGGGGAGTTGATATTGAATGTCTCCCCCGCCGCGGCGTAGATGGCCTGCTCCGTCTCGTCCATGACCCTCTGCAGCGTCTCGCCGTACTCGGCCAGGGCTTTCCGGTCCACCAGAAAGCCCGCCGTCTCCATATCCGCCAGCACCCAGCACAGCGGCAGCTCCACGTCGTAGTAGAGCGGCTCCATATCCAGCTCCCGCAGCTTGGGCGCCAGCGTCTCGTGGAGCGCCGACACGGCGGAGGTGTAGCTGATCAGGGCCGCCTGCGCCGCCGCGTCGTCCCCCAGCAGGGAGGTAAACGCCTCCGGCGACAGGTGTGCGGGCTTGGGCAGCTCCTCGTTATAAAAGGAGAGGAACAGCTTGGGGATATCGTAGCTGCCGGCGGTGGCGTCGCAGAGGTACGCCGCCAGCGCCGTGTCGAACACGAAGCCCTCGGCGGGCAGCTCCCGCTCCAGCAGGGCGCGCATGGTATCCTTGATGTGATGCCCCACCTTTTTGATGTCCCCCGCGAACAGCGACGCCAACAGGTCATGCCAGTTCCCGGCGTAGCGGTTTTCGTACAGCTCCGCCATTAGGGTCGCGTCCTCCCCCGCCTCGCACTCTACCGCCAGCGCGGAGAGATCCGGCAGACCGTAGACGGTGACGTGCTCTGCCGCCCGCCACAGGGTCAGCAGCTCCTCCGCCCGCGCCGCCGTCTCCACGATCTCCACATGGGCGGTATAGTCCGCCTTCTCCTCCGGCTGGTGCTGGGGGGACAGGCCGTACTTGTCGATGAGCTTCTGGAATTCCAGACGCAGGAACAGGTCGTACAGCTCCGGCTTGAAGGGCTGGCGCAGGTTGTCCTCCGGCTTGAAGTCCAGCGGCGCGTCGGTGATGATGGTGGCCAGCCAATAGCTGTGCCGTGCCGCCTCCTCCCCCTCCTGCAGCTTTCGGAGGGCGGCGGGCTTGGCGTGGACGTCCGGCATCTGCGCGTACAGCGTATCGATGCTGCCGTACTCCTGTACCAGCGCCATGGCGGTCTTTTCTCCGATGCCCGGTACGCCCGGGATGTTGTCGGAGCTGTCGCCCATCAGCGCCTTCAGGTCGATCATGTGGATGGGCGCAAAGCCGTAGGTCTCCCGGAACGTCTCCGGCGTCATATCCTTTGTGGTGGTCTGTCCCATGCGGGTGGACACCAGCTTCACCTTGGTGTGGTCGGTGATGAGCTGGAGGCTGTCCTTATCGCCGGTGACCACGACGCAGTCCCAGCCCGCCGCCTCGCATTTGCGGCTGATGGTGCCGATGAGGTCGTCGGCCTCGTAGCCCGCCAGCTCGTACTGGGGGATGCTCATGGCCGTCAGCACCTGCTTGAGCGGCAGCATCTGCATGGCCAGTTCCTCCGGCATACCCTTGCGCTGGGCCTTGTAGGCGGCGTCCGCCTGGTGGCGGAACGTAGGCTCCCGCCGGTCGAAGGTGACGCACAGCGCCTCCGGCTTTTCCTCGTCCAGCAGGCGCTGGAGCGTGGTGACAAAGCCGTAGATGGCGTTGGTATACAGGCCCTGCCGGGTGGTCAGGGGCCGGATGCCGTAGTAGGCGCGGTTGACGATACTGTTGCCGTCAAGAACCATCAATTTCATAGGGCTCCTCCCAAAATTCCATAAGTGGTTATATTATACGCCGAATTTCTTCGCAAAACAACCGTTACTCTTGACAGTGTTCCTTTTTGTGGTAGACTTGTCTGGTGCGTTTTGGGACTGCGGCAAAATCCCGCAGCCTTCCATCTTGATAAAGGAGGCTCCTTCCCTATGATCGGATCCTTTCTGACGGTAGGCCGTCAGATCATCACGCTGTACCTGCTGCTGGCCGTGGGCTATGCGCTGGGCAAGGTCAAGCTCATCGATGACCGTGGCTCCCTGTGCATGAGCAATCTGGTGATGTACGTCGTCTCCCCCTGCATGATGCTGGTGGCGTTCCAGCGCCCGCTGGAGCGTGAGCTGCTCCACGAATTTGCCATCATGCTGGGCGTGGCGCTGCTGTTCCACGCCGCCTTCATCGTGCTGTCCCGTCTTCTGATCCGGGAGAAGGACGCCCACCGCCGGGGCCTGCTGCTGTTCGGCGCCGTGTTCTCCAACTGCGGCTTTATGGGCTACCCGCTGATGACGGCGCTGTTCGGCACCATCGGTGTGTTCTACGGCTCCGCCTATGTGGTGGTGTTCACCTTCCTCACCTGGACCTACGGCATCTACGCCATGACCGGCGACCACTCCCAGCTGAAGCTGCGGCCCCTGCTGCTGAACCCCGGCGTCATCAGCATTGCGCTGGCCATGGCCCTGTTCCTGCTGCAGATCACCCTGCCGGAGCTGCTGATGGTGCCCATCACCTATCTGTCCGACCTGAACACGCCTCTGCCCATGGTGGTGGTGGGCTATCAGCTGAGCCACGCGGATTTCCGCGCCGCCCTGCGGGGCGTCGGCTCGTGGGTGTCCATGCTGCTGCGTCTGGTGGCGCTGCCCCTGCTGTCGCTGGGCATCTGCCTGGCCCTGGGGCTGGACAGCCGCCTGACGGTCATCACCGTCATTGCCGCCAGCGCGCCCCCCGCCGCCCTGATGAGCATGTTCTCCGCCAAGTTCCGGCTGGACACGGCGCTGGCCTCCTCGCTGGTGTCGGTGCAGACGGCGTTCTCCGCCCTGACCATGCCGCTGATGGTGAGCCTTGCCAACTATCTGGCCTGAATCGCATAAAAGAGGAAGCTCGACGGCTGTGCCGTCGGGCTTCCCTTTTTATGTACTTATTTATTGTTCAGCTTGCCCAGATACCGGTAGATGCTGGCCTCGGAGCTGTGGAGCGCCTGGGCCACATGGCTGACGGACCCCTTCAGCAGGAACACGCCCTTGCGGTTCAGGATATCCATGATCTCCATTTTCTCGTCCTGGGTCAGGCGGTCCACCTCCACCGGGTAGTCCTCCACCACCTGTGAGACGATGCTGGCCGTGGCGCCGGCAATGGACGTGGGATAGCCGCTGCGCACCGGCGTCTCCACCGGGTCGTTGCTGTCGGCAATGAGCCGGGTACCGCTGGGCGCGCCGCGCTTGGCGCCGCTGCCGCACAGCTCCATGACCCTGCGGGACAGCTCCTCGTACCGGCTGGCGTCGAAGTTGATGCACAGCAGGCCCGCCAGCTCGCCGGAGCGGCCCTTGATGAACATGGAGTTGGAGCACATGGTCTTACCGGTGGCGGACACCGACTCGAAATTCAGCACATAGTTCTGCGTCTCGTACAGGTTCCCGGCCACATACTCCAGCATCCTGTTGCTCAGCGGCGACCCCAGATGGCGGCCGGTCAGCTCGCCGTTGGCGATGGCAATGATCTCGTTGGAGTCATCGTTCAGCTCGTGCAGGGCGATCTCGTAATCCGGTCCCAGAACGTGGCCCAGAAAGTCCACGATGAGCATATAGTGCCGTTTCAGTTCCTTTTCCATGGGGGCAGCCTCCTTTTTCTGTATAGTGCGGGGCGTTACGCCTCCGTCTGCTGGGTAGCCAGCTTCGCCTTCTCCTCGTCCTCCAGCACACGGTAGGCCACCTTGCCCACCAGCGTCTTGGGCAGCTCATCCCTGAACTCGATGTCGTAGGGCATGGCGTACTTGGCGATGTGCTTGCGGCAGTAGGCCAGCAGCTCCTGCTTGGTGTTGTCGTCGGCGGGGACGCCGGGCTTGAGCATCACGAAGGCCTTGACCTTCTGCATCTTATAGGCGTCGGGCACGCCGATGATGCAGCTCATCTGCACCTTCTCGTGGGCGTCCAGAATGTTCTCCAGCTGGCCGGGATACACGTTGTAGCCGGAGGAGATGATCATCCGCTTGGCGCGGCCCTTGAAGTAGATGAAGCCCTGCTCGTCCATGCTGCCCAGGTCGCCGGTATAGACCCAGGTCAGGCCGTCGTCGTGCTTACGCAGCGTCTTGGCCGTCTCCTCGGCGTTGTTCATGTACTCCTTCATGACGGTGGGGCCGGCCAGCAGGATCTCGCCCTCCTCGCCGTAGGGGACCTCCTCGTCGGTGTCGGGCTTGACGATCTTGATATAGGTATCCGGGAAGGGCAGGCCGATGGAGCCCTCCTTGTAGATATTGGTGGGGGTCAGGCAGCAGGCCGTCACCGTCTCGGTGGTGCCGTAGCCCTCCCGCACCTGAATGACGGCCTTGTGGTCGTACAGGAACTTGTCGAACTTCTTCTTCAGCTCGATGGACAGGCTGTCGCCGCCGGAGAACACGCCCTTCAGGCTGCTGAGGTCGGCGTTGTCCATGCTGGGCAGGCGCAGCAGCGCCTCGTACAGCGTGGGGACACCGGCGATGAAGTTACACTTGTACTTCACGATCTGCTTGGCGTAGCTCTTGGCGGTAAAGCGGGGGATCAGGATGCAGCGTCCGCCCTGAGACAGCATGGAGTGGACGCACACGCCCAGGCCGAAGCCGTGGAACAGGGGCATGGCCGCCAGCATCCGGTCGCCGGGACGGAACATGGGGTTGGTGGCGATGATCTGCTGTCCCAGCGCATTGAAGTTGCCGTTGGTCAGCACGATGCCCTTGGTGGTGCCGGTGGTGCCGCCGGAGTACAGGATGACGGCGGGATCGTCGAAGCCCCGCTCCACCCGGTAGTTCTTGTAGAAGCAGTACCGGGACATGTCCATGAATTCCTTCCAGCGGATGACGGGGGCGTCCTCGGGGATCTTCTGGATCTTGCGTCCCTCGGTGAGCATGTAGCCGGCGCGGATGGTGCGGCTCAGCTCGTCCTTTACGGAGGCGATGATGATGTTGATGATGCCGGTGTTCTGGCGGATATGCTCAAACTTGTTGTAGAACTGATCCAGCGTGATGGCCGTGGTGGATTCGGAGGCATTGAGGTAGAACTCGATCTCCTTCTCCGCCGACAGGGGGTGGATCATGTTGGCGATGCCGCCCACCAGATTGACGGCGTAGAACATATAGATGGCCTGGGGGCAGTTGGGCATGGCGATGGTCACCTTGTCGCCCACCCGGACGCCCAGCGTTTTCAGGCTCTTGGCGCACTTCTCGATCTCCTGCACCATCCTGCGGTAGGTGACGGAGCGGCCCATGAAATCAAAGGCGATGCTGTTGGGATACATGTCCGCCATGCGCTCCACGGCGTCGAACATGCTGCCCTGAAAATAGTCCAGATGCATGGGCACATCGCCCATATAGTCCTTCCAAGGGGTCTTTACCTCACTCATAATGAACCTCCTCACTCAGCGGTTTTTCCAGTTCTTCGGGGTGTTCCAGCAGATATTTCAGCATCCGCACGGACTTGGAGTAGTAGTATCCGTCCGCCAGACGCTCGTCGATGGTCAGGCCCAGATCCAGCGTCTCCCGCATGTCCACGCTGCCGTCCTCGTTGAAAAACGGGGACTTCTTCTTCTCGCCGATGATGCAGAACAGCGAGCAGGTGCCCCAGTTGGTCAGGTGGTGATAGCCGCACTTGAGCTTGATGGAGCCCAGGTTGGAGATGACCACGGAGCTGTAATACGGGTCGGTGGCCACCATGTCCTTGGGCACCCAGCCGTGCTTATCCAGCCACATGATGAACTTCACCGCGGTCTTGCCCAGCCAGCGGGGCAGCTTGTTGAGGATGTCCATGTTCTCCGTGGAGGAATCCACCTTTTCGGAGCGGCAGTCCTGCACCTGCCTGCGGATGTACTCGTGGACGTCGGCCAGGGTGTTGTCCTCCCGGCTGTGCAGGAAAGCCAGCGCCTCGGCGCCCTTGTCGGAGAACTGCTTTTTCACCACGAACGCGGCGGACACCTCGTTGCGCTGGTAGAAATTGCTGTTGACGATGAAGCGGTTCAGCTTGGGCCGCTGGGTGATGGTGCGCAGCAGCGCCGCCACCACCAGATGGAACATGGTGTAGGGGAACTCCGTCTCCGTTTTGTTCTTCTCCGCCAGATAGGCGTTCATAGCGGTCAGGTCGATGCGCTCGGAGACATACGCCTCGTTGTCGCAGCGGTTGGGATAGATGATGCCGGTGATGAAGTGCAGGGAATCCAGCTCCCGCAGCAGCCGGCCGTCCCGCCGGTCACCACGGCGTCTTTTCTGTGTTTCCATTTCTTTCTCCTGTCAGATGTATCTAATATATTTGTTGTCTTTTTACAAGCATATCTAATATTTCATATCAGATAGCAACGATAATCTGCCAAACTTGCAGTTTTACATTATAGCAGGGTCATCTGTAAATTACTACCCTTTTTTTGTATTTTCTGTGCTGCATCATGAATTCGTTGTGGAAGAAAAATAAGCTTCATGTAGAATTCATGTGGAATTCATGCAGGAAAAAGGGCCGGAGCCAACGGCTCCGGCCCTTCTGAGGGGTCGCTTGAGGGTACGCTTTTGAAATGGAAATGCGCTTTTTCAGAACTCGGCGCTGCCCACGGTGCGGGGGTGCAGCTCCACGTCGCGGATGTTGCTGACGCCGGTGAGATACATGACCATGCGCTCGAAGCCCAGGCCGAAGCCGGCATGGCGGCAGGAGCCGTAGCGACGCAGGTCGCAGTACCACCAGTAGTCCTCGGGCTTCATGCCCAGCTCGCGGATGCGGCTCTCCAGCAGCTCCAGACGCTCCTCGCGCTGGCTGCCGCCGATGATCTCGCCGATGCCGGGCACCAGGCAGTCCGCCGCGGCCACGGTCTTGCCGTCGTCGTTCAGGCGCATATAGAACGCCTTGATCTCCTTGGGATAGTCGGTGACGAACACCGGCTTTTTGAACACCTGCTCCGTCAGATACCGCTCATGCTCGGTCTGGAGGTCGGTGCCCCACTCCACCTTATAATCAAATTTGTCGTTGTTCTTCTTCAGGATCTCCACGGCCTCGGTATAGCTGACGCGGCCGAAGTCGGAGGCGGCCACATGCTCCAGACGCTCCTTCAGGCCCTTGTCCACAAAGCTGTTGAAGAAGTCAATCTCATCGGGGCAGCGCTCCAGCACACGGCGGATGATATGCTTGATCATGGCCTCGGCCACGTCCATGTCGCCGGCCAGATCGCAGAAGGCCATCTCCGGCTCGATCATCCAGAACTCGGCGGCGTGGCGCTGGGTGTTGGAGTTCTCGGCGCGGAATGTGGGGCCGAAGGTGTACACATCGCCGAAGGCCATGGCAAAGTTCTCGGCGTTCAGCTGGCCGGACACGGTGAGGCTGGTCTTTTTGCCGAAGAAGTCCTTGGTGTAGTCCACCTGCCCGTCCTCGGTCCTGGGGACGTTGTTGAGATCCAGCGTGGTCACCTGGAACATCTCGCCGGCGCCCTCGCAGTCGGAGCCGGTGATGATGGGGGTCTGGACATAGACGAAGCCCCGGCTCTGGAAGAACTCGTGAACGGCGTAGGCCGCCACGGAGCGGACGCGGAAGGTGGCGGAAAACAGATTGGTGCGGGGCCGCAGGTGCTGGATGGTGCGCAGGAACTCCACGCTGTGGCGCTTCTTCTGCAGGGGATAGTCGGGGGTGGACTTACCCTCCACCTCGATGGTGTGGGCCTTGACCTCCAGCGGCTGCCTGGCGTCCGGTGTCAGCACTACGGTGCCGCGGACGATCAGGGACGCGCCCACGTTCTGCGCGGCGATCTCCTTATAATTGGACAGCTCCTCGGCGGACATGACCACCTGCAGATTCCTGAAGCAGGAGCCGTCATTCAGCTCGATGAAGCCGAAGGTCTTCATGTCGCGGATGGTACGCGCCCAGCCGCAGACGGTGACCTCTCTGCCGCCCAGAGACTCCTGGTCGGCGAAGATCGCTGCGATTCTCATTCGTTCCATAGTCTTTCACCTTTTCTGTTGATATTTCGGGTCTTATGCTGTGACATGATATTATACACTACCCTGCTGAATTTTACAAGGAGGAGTTTTCCCTCTTGACAAGCGGCTGCCGCCGCGCTATGATAAGCATATGATTAGAAACTTAATTTTCGTTTAGGAGGCGATACCATGACCCAGCGGGAGCGCCAGCTTCTGGAGTGGATCCGGGAAAACCCCATGATCTCCCAGCAGGAGCTGGCTGAAAAGGCCGGTATCACCCGCTCCAGCGCGGCGGTACACATCTCCAGCCTGATGAAGAAGGGCTACATCGCCGGGCGGGGCTATCTGCTGCGCACCGACCCCTACATCGTGGTGGTGGGCGGCGTGAACATGGACATCGGCGCCGTGTCCCACGCGCCGCTGGTGGCCCGGGACTCCAACCCCGGACGGGTCACCACGTCACTGGGCGGCGTGGGCCGCAACATCGCCCACAACCTGTGCCTGCTGGGCGAGCAGGTGTCCATGGTGACGGTGCTGGGACAGGACAGCTTTGCCCAGAGCGTGCGGGAGAACGCCGCCGCCATCGGCCTTGACCTGACACACAGCGCCGTCATCCCCAACGGGCGCACCGGCACCTATCTGTTCATCGACGACAGCGACGGCGACATGGCGCTGGCCGTCAACGACATGGCCATCTACGACCACATGACGCCGGACTTCCTGCGGCAGCGGCTGGATTTCATCAACCACGCCGATCTGGTGGTGGTGGAGACGAACCTGCCGGAATCGTCGCTGCACTGGCTGTGTGAGCACTGCACCGCGCCCCTGCTGGCCGACCCGGTGTCCACCATCAAGGCCCCCAGGCTGAAGCCGGTGCTGGGCCGCCTGACGGCGCTGAAGCCCAACCGCATGGAGGCGGAGCTGCTCAGCGGCGTGGCCATCGAAACGGACGCCGACGCAGCCCGGGCGGCGGAAAAGCTGCTGGAGACAGGCCTGCAGCAGGTGTACATCTCCCTTGGCGGCGACGGGCTGTACGCCGCCGACCGGCAGGGACACACCGCCCGTGTGGCCTGCCCCCGTGTACAGATCGCCAACGCCACCGGCGGCGGCGACGCGGTGGCCGCCGCGCTGGCTGCCTGCATCGCCCACGGCAGGACGCTGGAGGAGACGGCGCAGCTGGCCATCGGCGCAGGCGCGCTGGCCTGCACATCATCGGAGACCATCCACCCCGGCATGAGCTGGGAGAACATCCATTATATTTTGCACAAGGAGGAGCATTGATATGAACCGTTATCTGGACGTTGCACCCGAGGTACAGGAGGCCATCAAGGCCGGCAAGCCCGTTGTGGCGCTGGAGAGCACCATCATCAGCCACGGCATGCCCTATCCCCAGAACGTGGAGACGGCCCTGAACGTGGAGAAGATCATCCGGGAGGGCGGCGCCGTGCCCGCCACCATCGCCATCATCGGCGGGCGGCTGAAGGCCGGTCTGACCCCGGAGGAGATCGACTATCTGGGCAAGACCGGCGCAGGCGTCACCAAGGCCAGCCGCCGCGACCTGCCCATTCTGGTGGCGGAGAAGCGGGACGGCGCCACCACCGTCACCACCACCATGATGATCGCCGCCATGGCGGGCATCGAGGTGTTTGCCACCGGCGGCATCGGCGGCGTCCACCGCGGCGCCGAGACCACCATGGACATCTCCGCCGATCTGGAGGAGCTGGCCCAGACCCCCGTGATGGTGGTGTGCGCCGGCGCCAAGTCCATTCTGGATCTTGGCCTGACCCTGGAGTATCTGGAGACTCACGGCGTGCCAGTCATCGGCTACCAGACCGAGGAGCTTCCCGCGTTCTACACCCGGAAATCCGGCTTCGCCGTGGACTACCGTCTGGACACCCCCGCCCAGCTGGCGGAGGCGTTCCACGTCAAGCGGGAGCTGGGTCTGCGGGGCGGTATGCTGGTGACGAATCCCATCCCCGAGGCGTACTCCATGGACGCGGACGTTATCAACAAGGCCATTGACGAGGCGGTGGAGGAGGCCAAGGAGCAGGGCATCCACGGCAAGGCCACCACCCCCTTCCTGCTGGCCAAGATCAAGGACATCACCGGCGGCGACAGTCTGGCCGCCAACATCCAGCTGGTGTACAACAACGCCCGGCTGGCCACGGCCACGGCGGTGGAGCTGAGCAAGCTGCGGAAGGCCGACTGACGGTGAAGGAGCTGCTGACCACCCCCGCCGGGGCGCTGGCGGTATGGCTCATCGCCATCAATCTCGTCACGTTCGCGGTGTACGGCATCGACAAGCGCCGGGCCAGACGGGGCGCGTGGCGCGTACCGGAAAAAACGCTGTTCCTGCTGCCCCTGCTGGGCGGCAGCATCGGCGCGCTGCTGGGGATGCGGGTGTTCCGCCACAAGACGAAGCACTGGTATTTCGTATGGGGCGTACCCGCCATCCTGCTGACGCAGATCGCGCTGGCGGCGTGGCTGCTGTACAGGTGAAAAGGACCGGCCTTCCGTGGAACGGAGGGCCGGTTTTCCGCGAAAAAAGCAGGTGACAACGCCGCGGACGGGTGTTATAATGCCGGAGAGGTGAGCATCATGATACGAAAAGCGACAGCGGCGGACATCCCCGCCGTGGCGGCTATCTATGACGCGCTGCTGGACCGGGAGGAGCAGGGACTGCTGACCACCGGGTGGACGCGGGGCGTGTACCCCACGGAGCAGACGGCGCGGGACGCGCGGGACGCCGGGACGCTGTATGTGCTGGAGGACGAAGGCCGCGTCACCGCCGCCGCCAAGATCGATCAGCACCAGATGGAACAGTACGCCCAGTGCGCGTGGCGGAACGACGCGCCGCCGGAGCAGGTGCTGGTGCTGCACACGCTGGTGGTGGATCCCTCCGTCAGGGGCAGGGGCTACGGCACCGCCTTCGTCCGGTTCTATGAGGCGCTGGGGCGGGAGACGGGACGCAGCTGCCTGCGCATCGATACCAACGCCCGCAATACCCCGGCCCGGGAGCTGTACGCCAGGCTGGGCTACACCGAGGCGGGCATCGTGGCCGGTACGTTCAACGGCATCCCCGGCGTGGAGCTGGTTTGTCTGGAGAAAACCGTGTAGCTGTTGCAAATAGCACTGATAAATGGCAGAATTCTCCGTATACTAAAGAAAATATGACACAAAGGAGGGCGCGTGATGGCTATCGTACACGCAACGACGCAGAGCTTCGGACAGGAGGTCCTGCAGGCGGACAAGCCGGTGCTGGTGGACTTCTGGGCGGCATGGTGCGGCCCCTGCCGGATGCTGGCTCCCGTGCTGGAGGAGCTGGCCGGTGAGACGGATTTCAAGATCGTCAAGGTGGATGTGGACGCGGAGCCGGCGCTGGCCATGCAGTTCGGCATCGAGAGCATCCCCACGCTGCTGGTGTTCCGGAACGGACAGCTGGTGAACAAGTCCGTGGGGCTGGTGTCCAAGGCGGACATCCTGCGGCTGATGCAATAAGGTGAAATACCTGCGTTCTCCGGAGCGCAGGTATTTTTTGGTTGACAGCGGCGGCGATGCTGGGTACAATGGGGCAAAATCAAAGGACAGGGGGTATTTCCATGAACATCGGTCTGCTGGGCTTCGGCGTGGTGGGCGGCGGCGTGCTGGAGCTGGCACAGAGCCGCGGGGACATCACCGTTTCCCGGGTGCTGCTGCGCAGCCCCAAGGCGGGGCTGCCGGAGGGCATGGCCACCTACGACTTCAGCGACATCCTTCAGGACGACGCCATCGACACGGTGGTGGAGGTCATGGGCGGGCTGCACCCGGCCTATGAGTACGTCACCGCCGCCATGGAGCGGGGCAAGAACGTGGTCACGGCCAACAAGGCGCTGATCGCCGCCTACTATCAGGAGCTGACGGCGCTGGCGAAGGAAAAGGGCGTGGCTCTGCGGTGCACCGCCGCCGTGGGCGGCGGCATCCCGTGGCTGGTGAATCTGGCCCGGGTCAAGCGGCTGGACGCCGTTTGCGCCGTGGGCGGCATCATGAACGGCACCACCAACTTCATTATGGACGCCATGCACAAGGCCCCCGTGGACTTCCCCGCCATCCTCAAGGAGGCGCAGGAGCTGGGCTACGCCGAGGCGGACCCCTCCGCCGACATCGACGGCGACGACATCCGCCGGAAGCTGTGCATCTCCGCCAACATCGCCTTTGACGCGGTGCTGGACGAGACGGCCATCCCCACCTTCGGCATCCGCACCGTCACGGCTGAGGACATCGCCGCCTTCAAGGCCCACGGCTTCGTGTGCAAGCTGCTGGCCGCGGCGGAGGCCGCGGAGAACGGCGTATGCGCCTATGTGGAGCCGACGCTGGTAGACGCCGGTGAGCCGGAGGCCGCCGTGCCCGCCAACTACAACCTCATCACCTACACCGCCGAGCGCATCGGCCGCCAGAGCTTCTTCGGGCAGGGCGCAGGGCGCTTCCCCACCGCCGCCAACGTGGTGCAGGACTGCCTGACCATTCTGGCCGGGGACAAGTCCTTCTACACGGACAGGGCCGAGGCGGCGGCGCTGGACGGCTCCGCCGAGGCGCACCCCTACTATGTACGCACCGCCGCGCCCGACGACTTCCTGCGCGGCGTCACCGCCGACGACTGGGGCAGCGGCGTCATCACTGGGGCCGTCAATACCTATGACATGCTGGCGTGGGCCAGACGGCAGCTGGGCGTGGACCCGGCCTGCTTCATCGCCGGTATCCGATAAAACACGCAGAGAGCCGAAATAACGGTTCTCTGCGCGCTTTTAAGCAAATCTTCATTTCCTGTTCAAATATTTCCGCGCATTTTGTGGTAGGATGATACCACATACGAAAGAAAGAGGCATTTGTTCCATGAAGCAGCACCGCGCACTCACCGAAAAACAGAAAAAGCTGCTGTCCGGCGGCGCCATCGCCGTCTTTATCCTGCTGGGCGCGGCGCTGGCGTGGTTCGTGGGGCGGCCCATGGTGCGCTTCGCCAAGGAGCCGGAGGTGTTCCGGCAATGGGTGGCAGGCCACGGCTTCTGGGGCATGGCCGCCTACGCGGGCATGGTGTTCCTGCAGGTGCTGGTGGCCATCATCCCCGGCGAGCCACTGGAGATCGCGGGGGGCTACGCCTTCGGCGCGGTGTGGGGCACGGTGCTGTGTCTGCTGGGGGCGTTTCTGGGCAGCGTGGCGGTGTTCGCCGTGGTGCGGAAATGGGGTGTGCCGCTGGTGGAGGTGTTCTTCCCCCGGGAAAAGCTGGACAAGCTGTCGTTCCTCAAGACCTCCCCCAAGCGGACGGCGCTGCTGTGGCTGGTGTTCACCGTGCCGGGCACGCCCAAGGACCTGCTGTGCTACTTCGCGGGACTGATGGATCTCAGCTGGCCGTCGTGGCTGCTGATCGCCTCCGTGGGGCGGCTGCCGTCCATCGTTACGTCCACCGTGGGCGGCAACGCGCTGGGACTGCAAAACTACCAGTTCGCCGCCATCACCTTCGCCGCCACCACGGTCATCGCCGGCGTCGGTCTGGTCATCTATCGACAGGTCTGCCGCCGCCACGAAAAGCCGGCGGAGGACGGGCCGTCCGGGGAAAAGAGCTGAAAATATCCGGCGCTCACCTGATGGCGGGCGCCGGTTTTCTGTCCTTGACCTTTTCTGCGGCAGCAGGTATAGTAATGGGTACGACCATTGTGAGAGGAGGCATGCGCCGTGAAAAAAGACCTGCTGCTGGCCCTGCGCAGCGGCGAGACGCTGACGCTGCGGCAGCAGACGCTGCTGGCTTTGCAGCTGAGCATCCCGGCCATTCTGGCGCAGGTGTCCTCCATCGCCATGCAGTATATCGACTCGTCCATGGTCGGCCATCTGGGCCGGGAGGCCAGCGCCGCTATCGGTCTGGTGGCCTCCAGCACATGGCTGCTGGGCGGGCTGTGCCGCGCCCTGACCGTGGGCTTCTGCGTCCAGACGGCCCAGCGCATCGGAGCGGGCGAAGAAAAGGATGCCCGGAATCTGGTACGGCAGAGTCTGGTGCTGGGCATTGCCTTCGGACTGGTGCTGGCGCTGGTGGGCAGCGCCGTGTCCGGCAGTCTCCCCCGCTGGCTGGGTGCGGAGGAGAGCATCTGGCAGGGTGCGTCCGTGTATTTTCTGATCTTCGCCCTGTCCCTCCCCGCCCTGCAAATGAACAGTCTGGTGGCCGCGCTGCTGCAGGCCAGCGGTAATATGCGGACGCCCAGCGCCCTGCTGGTGCTGATGTGCGGGCTGGACGTGGTATTCAACCTGCTGCTGATCTTCCCCTCCCGTCAGATCGGTGCGATCACATTGCCGGGCGCCAATTTAGGCGTTGCCGGCGCTGCGCTGGGTACAGCGCTGGCGGAGGTGGTGGTGGCAATCATCATGTGCGTGTGCCTGCTGCGCTCCCCCATGCTGGGTCTGCGGCGGGATGAGAAGCTCCACTTCGTGCCGGAGCAGCTGAAGCGCGCGGTGCGGCTGGGCATCCCCGTGGCCATTGAGCAGGCGGTCATGTCCGGCGGTCAGATCGTCACCACCGGCATCATCGCCCCGCTGGGTACGGTGTCCATCGCCGCCAACTCCTTCGCCGTCACGGCGGAGGCTCTGTGCTATATGCCGGGCTACGGTGTACAAAGCGCGGCGGTGACGCTGATCGGGCAGAGCGTGGGTGCCAAGCGGCGGGATCTGGTGACGCGGCTGGGCTGGGTGACCGTACTGCTGGGGGTGTCCATTATGGCGGTGATGTCGGCGGCCATGTACTTTCTGGCGCCGTGGATCATCGGCATCCTCAGCCCCGACGCGGAGGTGGTGGCGCTGGGCACGGAGGTGCTGCGGATCGTGGTGTTTGCCGAGCCGCTGTTCGGTGCGGCCATCGTGTGCGCCGGTGTGTTCCAGGGGGCGGGCAGCTCTCTGCTCAGCTCCGTACTGAACTTCACCAGTATGTGGGGCGTGCGGATCACGCTGACGCTGCTGCTCACATCCCGATTGGGTCTGCGTGGCGCATGGATCGCCATGTGCGTGGAGCTGTGCTTCCGCGGTCTGCTGTTCCTGTTCTGCCTGTGGCGGAGGGTATGGCTGCCCAAGGAGCTGCGGCAGCCGGCAGGCGCGGAAAAATGATCGCCGCTGTATGACAGGGCGGCGGGTATGCCCCGCCGCCTTTTTATGCAATAGGCAGGCATTATTTTCCGATTCTACGCTCCGCAGACTCTTTTCCCCAATGCCGGGATAGACGTTCCCTCCCCCCTTACGGCATACTGTGACCACACAGAAAGGAGCGTGACCGCATGGACACCGCAAAAACCGGCGCCTATCTGGCGTCCCTCCGCAAAAACGCAGGCATGACCCAGCAGGACGCCGCCGACCGGCTGGGCGTTTCCAACAAAACCATCAGCAAATGGGAAAGCGGCGGCGGCTTTCCGGACATCACCATTCTCCCCGCCCTGGCAGAGCTGTACGGCGTCACCGCCGACGACATTCTGGCCGGCGAGACTGTGAGAAACAGCAGCGGCGGCGGGCAGGTTGCGCAATATCTGGCCCGCCGGGGGGAGCTGCGCTGGCGCATCGGCTTCTCCGCCGCAGTCCTGTTTCTGCTGGCGGCCATATTATCCCATTTATACTACTGGGCGTGGCTGGCGCTGGCGGGCAGCGCCGCGGCGGTGTGGATCGGCTGGAGCCGGTGTACCGGCGACGACCTCCGCCGGCGGCTGGTCATGCTGCTGCCGTGCGCCATACTGCTGGTGTACTTTCTCCTTCTGTACTTCCATCCGGCTTTCCTTCTGGCCACGGCGCTGATGGCGGACTATAAAAACGGCAGCAGCGTGGTGTACTATCTGACGGATATGCTCTGCTGGGATATGCTGCTGTTGCTGCTCCCGCCGGTCTACGGCCTGCTGCGGGCCGCGTCGGTGCGGTGGAGCGGACGGCGGTATCTGCTGTCCCGGCCCTATTTTCGGGTCATGGCTGTCCTGTGGCTGGTCTCTCTGGCCGAGGAGCTCGTCCACTGGCTCGTGGCTCTGCCGCCCACACTGGCCTATGCCGCCACCAGCTATCCGTCCTACTTCAGAAGCTATCTGGCGCTTCAGCAGGATTTCTCCGCCACCCTGCTTTTCCTGCATGTGCCGAAGATCACCGTGGGGGCTGCCCTTCTGGCGCTGGCAGTCACTGCGGCGGCAGTCAGGCGGAAGCAGGGGGCAGCCCGGCAGGCATCCGGCGCCGTGTAAGCGCAAGCCAATGGCTGTCAGCCCCGTCCCGTGGCAATGGGACGCACCGCGGAACAATATGTCAGATGAAAATACGGGCAGGCGCCCCGGAATGAGGGCGCCTGCCCGTATTTTTGCGGCATGTATGCGCGTTACTTGACGCCGAACAGCAGATCGCCGTAGGTGGGGAACGGCCAGCAGCTGGCGGCGGTCTGGGTCTCGGCCTCGTCGGCGGCGGCGCGCAGCTGACCCATGGCAGGGATCAGCTCATCGCGGATGAAGGCCGCCTCCTCCGTCAGATCCTGGAGGGTGTCCAGCCTGACCAGCTTCTCCTCCAGCGCGTCCACGCGGCTGTCGATGGTGTCCACCAGCGAGGACAGGCGGCGCAGCTTCTTCGTCTCATAGCCGCAGGGCAGCTCCGCGTCCACCGTCTTTTTGGCGGCGGCAGCGGCGGCAAGGCTGGAGACGTAGCTCTCCACCGCCGGCAGGATCTCCTTTCTGGCCATGTCCACCATGGTCAGCGCCTCGATGCGGACGGTCTTGCAGTAGTTCTCCAGCTGGATCTCGTAGCGGGAGCGCAGCTCGGACTCCGTGTAGACCCCGTGGGCCACCAGCATGTCCATGTTCTGCTTCTGCAGCAGCATGGGGATGGCGTCCGGCGTCGTCCGCAGGTTCAGCAGGCCGCGCTTTTCGGTGGCCTCCCTGATCCACGCATCGTCGTAGCCGTTGCCGTTGAAGATGATGCGCTTGTGGGCCTTGATGGTGCGCTGGATCAGATCGTGCAGCGCCGCGGGCAGGTCGGCCGCGCCCTCCAGCTCGTCCGCGAACAGGCGCAGGGACTCGGCCACCGTGGTATTCAGCATGATATTGGCGCAGGCGATGGAGTTGCTGGAGCCAAGCATGCGGAACTCAAACTTGTTGCCGGTGAAGGCGAAGGGCGAGGTGCGGTTGCGGTCGGTGGTGTCGCGGACAAAGCGCGGCAGCACGTCGACGCCCAGCTTCATACGCTTCTTCTCCACGCCGCAGTAGGCCGCGTCCGTCTCGATGGCCTCCAGGATGCCGGTCAGCTCGTCGCCCAGAAAGACGGAGATCACGGCGGGAGGCGCCTCGTTGGCGCCCAGCCGGTGGTCGTTGCCGGCTGTGGCCACGGCGGCGCGCAGCAGACCCTGATAGTCGTCCACGGCCTGAATGACCGCTACCAGAAACAGCAGGAACTGCGCGTTCTCGTAGGGCGTCTCGCCGGGGGACAGCAGGTTGATGCCGGTGTCGGTGGAGATGGACCAGTTGTTGTGCTTGCCGCTGCCGTTGACACCGGCAAAGGGCTTTTCGTGGAGCAGGCACACCAGGCCGTGCCGGGCGGCCACACGCTGCATGATCTCCATGGTCAACTGGTTGTGGTCGGTGGCGATATTGGTGGTGGTGTAGATGGGCGCCAGCTCATGCTGGGCGGGGGCCACCTCGTTGTGCTCCGTCTTGGCCAGGATCCCCAGCTTCCACAGCTCCTGGTTCAGCTCCTCCATGTAGGCCGCCACGCGGGGCTTGATGGAGCCGAAGTAGTGGTCGTCCAGCTCCTGCCCCTTGGGGGGCTTGGCGCCGAACAGCGTGCGGCCGGTATAGATCAGGTCGCGGCGCTTGTCGTACATGGCCCGGTCGATGAGGAAATACTCCTGCTCCGGTCCCACGGAGGAGGTCACGCGCTTCACATCGTCGTGGCCGAACAGCTTCAGGATGCGCAGCGCCTGTTTGTTCAGCGCCTCCATGCTCCGCAGCAGCGGCGTCTTTTTGTCCAGCGCCTCGCCGCCGTAGGAGCAGAAGGCCGTGGGGATGCAGAGGGTCTTGCCCTTGATAAAGGCATAGCTGGTGGGGTCCCAGGCCGTGTAGCCCCGTGCCTCGAAGGTGGCGCGCAGGCCGCCGGAGGGGAACGAGGACGCGTCCGGCTCGCCCTTGATCAGCTCCTTGCCGGAGAACTCCATCAGCACCCGGCCGTCAGGCGCGGGGGTGATGAAGCTGTCGTGCTTTTCGGCGGTGATGCCGGTCAGCGGCTGGAACCAGTGGGTGAAGTGTGTGGCGCCGTTTTCGACTGCCCAGTCCTTCATGGCCGCGGCGACAGCGTTGGCCACGGAGGGGTCGAGCTTTGCCCCCTTCTGGATGGTTTGCTTCAGGGAACGATATACCTCTGCAGGCAGGCGGGCCTTCATGACGCGGCTGTCAAAAACCAGGCTTCCGAAGTATTCCGGTACAGTCAACATGGTCGTACTTCCTTTCAGAAATAGTAAAAAAAGAGACACCTGCGCCGCAGAGGGCTTGCCCTCCGAGACGCCAGTGTCTCTCAATGTCGCCGAATATACACCCAAAGCCGTCAAATGTCAACTGCAAAAACACAAAAATGCCGTTTTTTGCACAATCTGCCAGAATGGCAGAAGGTGCGCAAACGCTTTTTTTGCAATCTGCCGCATTGAAAGCGTCAGAATCGCGGTGTATACTGGAGCGGAACAACGGCGTTCTGCAAGCACAGCGGTATTGTGCCTGCACGACGCCGTTGTTTTGTTTTATTTTACAGGGAGCTGATGATATGGACAAACTGGAGGGCCAGATCCGCATCCCGTCGGGCTGCGCGATCTCTGCCGTTATTTCAAGGGACGGGCAGCGGATGACCGGTGAGAAGATCATTGAGAGCATGCGCCCCATGCACGACCGCTCCAACGGTCTGGGCGGCGGCTTTGCGGCCTACGGCATTTACCCCGAATACAAGGACTTCTTCGCCCTGCACATGTTCCTGGAGGACCGCACCGCCCGGAAGAACTGCGAGGCCCTTCTGCGGGAGACCATGGAGATCGTCCATCTGGAACGCATCCCCATCCGGACGACCCCCGCCATCACCGACGAGCCGCTGATCTGGCGCTTCTTTGTGACGCCGCTGCGCAGCGTGCTGGCCTCCATGCAGATCGATGAGGAGGAGTGCGTGACCCGCACGGTCATGGCCATCAACACCCGGATGAAGGGCGCATATGTGTTTTCCAGCGGCAAGAACATGGGCGTTTTCAAGGCCGTCGGCTATCCGGAGGACGTGGGGTACTTCTACCGGCTGGAGGAGTACGAGGCGTACAGCTGGACGGCTCACGGCCGCTACCCCACCAATACCCCCGGCTGGTGGGGCGGCGCGCACCCCTTCGCCCTGCTGAACTACTCCGTCGTCCACAACGGCGAGATCTCCTCCTACGACGCCAACCGGCGCTTTATGGAGATGTTCGGGTATAAGTGCACCCTGCAGACGGACACGGAGGTCATCACCTACATCGCCGACTACCTGCTGCGGCGGCAGAAGCTCTCGTTGGAGGAGATGGCCGCCGTCATCGCGGCGCCGTTCTGGTCCACCATCGACCGGAAGCCCCCTCAGGAGCAGGAGAAGCTGCTGTATCTGCGCAAGGTGTTCTCCAGCCTGCTGATCACAGGCCCGTTCTCCATCGTGCTGGGCTTCGAGGGCGGCCTCATGGCGCTGAACGACCGGCTGAAGCTCCGGAGCATGGTGGTGGGCGAAAAGGACGACAAGGTGTATATCGCCAGCGAGGAGGCGGCCATCCGCGCCATGGAGCCGGACGCGGAGAGCATCTACGCGCCGGCCGGCGGCGAGCCGGTGATCGTGCGCGTGAAGGAGGGGAAATTCTGATGGGAGTCGGCTACATCTACCCGCAGTTCGAGGTGGTCCGCGACAGCGGCAGATGCACGAGCTGCCGTATCTGCGAGAGCCAGTGCGCCTGCGGCGTACACGCCTTCGACAGCAGAACGGGCTGCATGACCTGCGACGACAGCAAATGCGTGGACTGCCAGCGCTGCGTGTGCTTCTGTCCCACCCACGCGCTGAAGATCCGGAAAAGCGACTGCGCCTTCCGGGAGAACGCCAACTGGGATGAGGACACCGTCAAGGATATCTATAAACAGGCGGACAGCGGCGGTGTCCTGCTGTCGTCCATGGGCAATCCCAAGCGCCTTCCCGTGTACTGGGACAGGATCCTGATCAACGCCTCGCAGGTGACGAACCCGCCGGTGGACCCCCTGCGCGAGCCAATGGAGACCCGGGTGTTCCTGGGGAAAAAGCCGGAGACGCTCCGCCGGGATGAAAGCGGGCGGCTGGACTGCCGGCTGCCGCCGCAGATCGAGCTGTCCATGCCGGTGATGTTCTCCGCCATGAGCTACGGCTCCATCAGCTACAACGCCCACGTCTGTCTGGCGCGGGCGGCCCGGGAGCTTGGCATCTGCTACAACACCGGCGAGGGCGGACTGCACGAGGATCTCTACGCCTACGGGGAGAACACCATCGTGCAGGTGGCGTCCGGCCGGTTCGGCGTACACAAGCAGTATCTGGAGGCCGGCGCCGCCATCGAGATCAAGATGGGACAGGGCGCGAAGCCGGGCATCGGCGGTCATCTGCCCGGCGCCAAGATCGTGGGGGACGTGTCCCGCACCAGAATGGTGCCGGAGGGGGCGGATGCCATCTCCCCTGCCCCGCACCACGACATCTATTCCATCGAGGATCTGCGGCAGCTGGTGTACTCCCTGAAGGAGGCCACGGAATACCGGAAGCCCGTGATCGTAAAGGTGGCGGCGGTACACAACATTGCCGCCATCGCCAGCGGCATCGCCCGGAGCGGCGCGGACATCATCGCCATCGACGGCTTCCGCGGCGGGACGGGCGCGGCGCCCACCCGCATCCGCGACACCGTGGGCATCCCCATTGAGCTGGCGCTGGCCGCGGTGGATCAGCGCCTGCGGGACGAGGGCATCCGGAACCGCGTTTCGCTGGTGGTCAGCGGCAGCATCCGCTCCTCGGCGGACGTGGTCAAGGCCGTGGCGCTGGGGGCGGACGCCTGCTATATCGGTACGGCGGCGCTGCTGGCCCTGGGCTGCCATCTGTGCCGCACCTGCCAGACAGGCCGGTGCAGCTGGGGCATCGCCACGCAGGATCCGGCGCTGGTGCGGCGGCTGGACATCGAGAGCGGGAGCCGCCGGCTGGTGAACCTGCTGACGGCGTGGAAGCGCGAGATCAAGGAGATGATGGGCGGCATGGGCATCAACTCCATCGAGGCGCTGAAGGGCAACCGCCTGATGCTCCGAGGCATCGGCATGACCGACAGGGAGCTTGCCATACTGGGAATTTCCCATGCCGGTGAATAATTTCATGTACAGAACGTGCGGAGGTGTGCTATAATGACCCATATTGATGCATCGCAAATGGACTACCGGCAGCTGAACGCGGCCATCCGGAGCAGCTCCGGGGATATTGCGGTGACGGGCTGTCTCGGACAGCGGTTCATCGGCGCGGGGCTGGGGCACGACCGCCTGACCATCACGGGGACGCCCGGCAACGCGCTTGGCGCCTATCTGGACGGCGCCTGCATCGAGGTGCGCGGCGACGCGCAGGACGCTGTGGGCGACACCATGAACGCGGGGCGCATCGTCGTCCACGGCAGCATCGGCGACGCCGCAGGCTATGCCATGCGGGGCGGCGAGCTGTACGTCGCGGGCAACGCCGGCTACCGCGCCGGGATCCACATGAAGGCCTACGGCGACAGGCTGCCCGTTATGGTCATCGGCGGCCGGGCCGGCAGCTTTCTGGGCGAGTACCAGGCCGGCGGCATCATCATCGTGCTGGGGCTGACGGAGAGCAGCCGCCCTATCGTCAGCAATTTCCCCTGCACCGGTATGCACGGCGGGAAGCTGTTTCTCCGCTCCGACTGCCGGGACATCCTGTTTCCCGGTCAGGTGGTGGCCCGCCCCGCCGGCGAGGAGGACCTGCAGGAGATCGAGACGTACCTGCATACGTTCTGCCGCCTGTTCGGCGGGCGCTGCCGGGAGCTTTTGCGCCATCCGTTTACCGTCGTCACCCCCAACAGCAGCGATCCCTACCGGCAGCTGTATGTCACAAATTGAACGAAAGAGGTGGAACCGTGAAGTATACGCGGGAAGAGGTCATGGAGTTCGTACAGCAGGAGGACGTCAGGTTCATCCGCCTGGCCTTCTGCAACGTCTACGGCAGGCAGCACAACGTGGCCATTATGCCTAGCGAGCTGCGCCGCGCTTTTGAATACGGCATCGCCATCGACGCCTCCGCCATCGAGGGCTTCGGCGGCGAGACACGCTCCGACCTGCTGCTGCGGCCGGATCCGTCCACGCTGGTGCAGCTGCCGTGGCGGCCCGAGCAGGGCAAGGTGGTGCGGATGTTCTGCGATATTTTCTACCCCGACGGCCGCGCCTTCGAGCGGGACACCCGCAGCATCCTGAAGCGGGCGGTGGCCGACGCGGCCGACGCGGGCTACCGCTTCGCCTTCGGCGCGGAGATGGAATTCTATCTGTTTGAGCTGGACGAGCACGGCAGAGACACCACCATCCCCCACGACGAGGCCGGTTACATGGACATCGCCCCCGACGACAAGGGCGAGCATATCCGCCGGGAGATCTGCCTGATGCTGGAGCAGATGGGCATTCAGCCCGAATGCTCCCACCACGAAAGCGGCCCGGGACAGAATGAGATCGACTTCCGCTACTCCGACCCGCTGACGGCGGCGGACAACGCCGTCACGTTCCGCACCGTGGTCCGCACGGTGGCGGCGCTGAACGGCCTGTGCGCCAACTTTTCTCCCAAGCCGCTGCCGGACTGGGACGGAAACGGCATGCACATCAACATCTCCGCCAGGGGCAGCGGGCAGGCGGACATGCCTGCCGCCGTCATTGCCGGCATCCTGGACAAGGCCGCGGAGATCACCCTGTTCCTCGACCCCTGCGAGGAGTCCTACCGCCGGCTGGGCCACGACAAGGCGCCGCGCTATGTGACCTGGTCGGAGGAGAACCGCTCCCAGCTTATCCGCATCCCCGCCGCCGTCGGTGAAAACCGCCGGGCGGAGCTGCGCTCGGCCGATTCCACCGCCAATCCCTATCTGGCCTATGCGCTGCTGATCTACGCCGGGCTGCACGGCATCAAAAACGGTCTGGTGCTGCCGCCCGCGACGGACCTGAATCTCTACACCGCGCCCGCCGAAACGCTGAAGACCCTGCGGACGCTCCCCGGCTCCCTGGCGGAGGCCGTCACGCTGGCCGACACAAGCGCGTTCGTAAAGGCGCACCTCCCCGAGTCGGTGATCCGCGCCTACACGCGGCTGTAAGCCGCCGGACGGCAGCCTTTGCAAAGAAAGGAGGGGGCTTGTGGTTTTTCAGGAAAAAACATACAGCGTGCTGATCGTCAGCGCGTCGGACAGCTTTATCAACAGCGTCATGCCACTGCTCCCTATGACGGACTACTGGCCGGTGACCACGGTGCGCAGCGTGGGCGAGGCCCGCAGGCGGCTGACGGACACGGAGTTCGACATCGTGCTCATCAACACGCCGCTGCCGGATGATTTCGGGATGCGTCTGGCCATCGACATCTGCGGCACCAGCGGCGCCGGCGTGCTGCTGCTGGTGAAAAGCGACCAGTACAACGACGTGTACGCCAAGGTGGTGGGCTACGGTGTCATCACCCTGTCCAAGCCGACGAACCGGCAGATGGTGGCGCAGAACCTGCGCATCCTCTGCGCCACGCGGGAGCGGATGCGGCAGATGCAGGCGCGGCAGGCCACGGTGGAGGAGAAGATCAAGGAGATCCGCCTTGTCAACCGCGCAAAGTGGCTGCTGATCGAGTGCCTGAGCATGACGGAGCCGGAGGCGCACCGCTACATCGAAAAGCAGGCCATGGATCTGCGCATCTCCAAGCGGGAGGCGGCGGAGAACATCATCCGGACATATCAGTGATGCTGAGAAAACGGCAAATGGCAAAAAGAAAACCACCCTGTCGGGTGGTTTTCTTTTTGGCGCGGAAGGAGGGATTTGAACCCTCGCGCCGCTTTTGACGGCCTACTCCCTTAGCAGGGGAGCCCCTTCGGCCACTTGGGTACTTCCGCATACATATTCATTTTCTGGCGGAGAGAGTGGGATTCGAACCCACGGATGCTTTCACATCGCCGGTTTTCAA
>OIXG01001033.1_pt1 | contig 29569 bp, 26 predicted proteins | sample 1587731 | NCBI WGS metagenome assembly OIXG01 (sample SAMEA3888908, study PRJEB22519) | human gut metagenome | biome: human gut; feature: human-associated habitat; material: faeces | place: Denmark | collected 2010 | reverse complement strand
ATGCGTGGCTCAGCTTGGTAGAGCGCTGCGTTCGGGACGCAGAGGTCGCAGGTTCGAATCCTGTCGCATCGACTGACTGGTAGAGACCGTCAACCTTAGAGAGATCAAGGGTTGGCGGTTTTTTGTGTATAGAATATCAGAAGAAAAGGATCATGAATGTTAAGAGAGAAGATAGTACACTTTCTTGCCTGATAATAGGTTCACTGCTTGTCAGATAGGATGGATTTTGTTAAAATAATTACAAAAGCAATACAAACAATGACGAGAGGAGGAACCTGAATGAACTCTCCGCAGACAATCAATGGGTTAATGCGGCATTTGAGAAATGATTGCAAAATACAAATTAGCGGAAGTTATCAAAAACAGCAATTAACAAGCTATGGCTATTATCATGGGTATAAGGGATACCGTTTTGCCGGAAATAGTTACAGGCAGATTCCATATTCTGATTTCAGCGAGGTGGTAGCGGTTATTGAGTATGATAATAATTTGAAGGCAGCGCTGTATCCGGAACTTATGTTTATTGAGACAGCACTTAAAAATATTGTGTGCAATGAATCAGTGAAAGGTCTTAAGCTTGGCACTTTTGAGCATCTTTATAAAGAACGTATGAGTGATAATACGACAAATACGAAATTGCAGTCAAAACGCCTTAAATTGCGTAATTCGGTGTACGCCAAATTAGCTGCGCGCTATCATGATGAAGAAGAAAAAGAAAATCAAATGGTGCGGCACTTTTATAATAGAGGAGAAGATGCACCTATCTGGGTCGTTTTTGAAATACTATATCTTAGTGATCTGGCAGGTTTTTTTGAGTGCCTAAATGAGGCGGTACGTGAGAATATCTTAAAGCAGATGAATATGTTTGATATTTCGATAGATGCTAATAAAAATTTACTTTCTATCATGATTTACACTTTGAAAGCACTGCGGAATTCTGTTGCACATAATAATATTATTTTCGATACTAGATTTAAAGATCGGAAAATCAGCCCCGTGCTTAAAAAATGGGTAGAAAAAGAAACGGGTATTCAGAATATTACGTTGTATTCTCTGATTGATTATATTATAATTGTGTGCTGTCTTCTTAAACGAGTGGATTTTAGTGGTACGAGAGCATTGACTTTGCTAAATAAGTACAAGGAAGAGAATCAGCGACTGCAGAATAGTGTTGCTTCGGAGATTTACGATCATATTATACAGAATAATGTTCCGGCAAAGGTTGTGGGGTTAGAGGCGTATTTGAATGTTTGAAAAAATAATAAAAACTTGCATTTTTCAAGGATATAAGATATATTATATGTAATGAAAGAGGTGTATGTTTTCGGACTGCACTGGAGGAGTCACTCTGTGGCTCCTTTTTATGTATGGGCTTTAGTCTGTATGGGCATTTAATGCCAGGTGATATCCATAGGAAGGAACTCAAAAAGGAACTCAAATTATTTGAGTTCCTTTTTGAGTTCGTGAAATAAAATTTGAGTTTCTTACACAAAAAATAGTGATACAATATAAAAATATGGGGAGAACTAAAATGACAACGAAAGAATTACTTGAAAAATTAGAGTTAATTCAGAAACTTAAATGTGAAACTCCAACAGATAAAGAGTGCAAACCAGGGATGTCCCAGACATTTATATGATTCGCTGTCCAGTTTTTCCAATCAGGACGATGGGGAATCCCGACAATACGCAGAACGATGCAGGAATATCACTTGCCACAACCGGAATTTTTGGATGAAAGAAGGAGTTTTATTGCGATGAAAGGAAAAAGGATCAAGGATAAAGATTCTGTCAACAGAACGCGAATTGCCTTGTCAAAGCCCCCGGTGCAGTGTATAATTGCACTGATGATTTGCGAGTGAAGAACACGGGAGGAAGACATGGGAAAAGACGTTATTATTGCATGTGATTTTAACAGTAAGGCAGAAGTCATTGCGTTTCTTGAGAAGTTCAAGGACGAGAAGCCGTTCGTCAAGATCGGAATGGAGCTTTTTTATGCGGAAGGACCGGACATCGTGCGTACCATCAAGGGGATGGGACACAAGATCTTCCTTGATCTGAAGCTTCATGACATTCCGAACACGGTGAAAAAGGCGATGGCGGTTCTCTCGGGGCTGGATGTTGATATGTGCAATGTACATGCAGCGGGAACGAAGGGCATGATGCAGGCGGCACTGGAGGGACTGACGAGAGCGGACGGCAGCAGACCGCTGCTGATCGCGGTGACGCAGCTTACCTCCACGAGCGAGGAAGTGATGCAGCAGGAGCTGTGGATTGACAAGCCGATCGATGAGACGGTCATGCACTATGCGAAAAATACCATGGAAGCAGGACTGGACGGAGTCGTATGCTCGCCGCTTGAGGCAGGCAAGGTACATGCAGTCTGCGGAGAAAAGTTTTTGACGATCACACCGGGCGTGCGTTTCGCGGACGGCGATGTGGGAGATCAGAAGCGTGTGACGACACCTGCAAAGGCAAAGGAACTCGGATCGGATTACATCGTAGTCGGAAGACCGATCACACAGGCGGCGGATCCGGTAGCGGCATACCGCAGATGTGTGGAAGAATTTGTAGGTTAGGACGACATACACGAAGAGGAGATGGACGAAACAGCCTGGTCTCCTCTTTTTTTCATAGGAAGAAAAGGACGGTGGGGAAGATGCCTCAAAAAGGATTGAGCGGAAGCACATTGAAGTTGATCGCGATCATCACGATGCTGATCGACCATATCGGAGCGGCGGTCATTGCCAGACTGCTGATTGCCGGGCAGGGGAGTGAGATGCTCTATAAGATCTATTATGCGATGCGCGCCGTCGGCAGAGTGGCATTCCCTATTTTCTGTTTTCTGCTTGTGGAGGGATTTTTTTACACGGGTAGCCGGAAAAAATATGCACTTCGGCTGTTTGGATTTGCCCTGCTGTCGGAGATACCGTTCGATCTGGCATTTTCCGGGAAAATACTGGAATTCGGCTATCAGAATGTATTTTTCACGCTGCTGATCGGGCTTCTTACGATCATGCTGTTTGATGCGGTGGTGAAAAAGCAGGAGTGGCATCCGGTTTTGCGCAGTGCGCTGCTTGTCATCATCACATTCGGGGGAATGGGTGCGGCCTATCTGCTGCACACAGATTATGATGCAAAAGGCGTGCTCGCAATTCTGGTGTTTTATATGACGAGACAGATGCGGGGATTACAGATCGTGGCAGGCTGCCTGGCGTTCTGCTGGGAACTTCCGGCGATCGTGGCGTTTATCCCGATTGCGTTCTATAATGGAAAGCGCGGATGGAACATAAAGTACCTGTTCTATGCGTTCTACCCGGTGCATCTATTGGTTCTTTATCTGATCTGTGTAGGGATGGGAACCGCGCAGATTGCGGTGGTGTAGGAGAGAAAGAGAGGAAGAGAGTAAGTATGGAGATATCAAAGGAGACGCGGAAACGGATGATGCAGATCATTGCATTTGGGATTCTGCTCTATTGCGGGATGGAGCATTTTGACGTGGTGATCGGAGCGGTGGATTTTGTGCTGGGGATTGTGATGCCGTTTCTGGTTGGAGGCGCGATCGCATTCGTGATCAATGTTCCGATGAAGAGTATCGAGCGGCATCTGTTTGCGAAGAACGGGAAGCTTGCAAAATGGAGAAGACCCGTTGCCTATCTGCTGACGCTTGCGCTTGTGATCGGTATTATCACGCTGGCACTTGTGGTCGTGATACCGGAGCTTGGAAATACGATTTCCATGATTGTACAGCAGGTTCCGGTTGCGGTAAAAGCCGTACAGAAGTGGCTGACAGATCTTCCGGACAGCTATCCGGCACTTGCCCCTGCGGTGGCGGAGCTTAATATTGACTGGTCATCGCTTGCCGACTCGATTGTGACGTTTGTGCAGAATTTTGCGGCGGGGGTTGTGAGCTCCGGCGTTGGTATTTTTTCCGGGATCGTGAGCGGTGTGGTGACGTTTGTGATTGCGTTTACGTTTTCCATCTATGTGCTGTTCCAGAAGGAGCGTCTGGCGAGACAGGCAAAACAGATTCTGTACGCAGTCTTTCCGGAGAAGGCCACGGAGAAGATTCTCTCGGTGGCAGCTCTGTCCAATCAGGTGCTTTCCAGTTTTCTGTCCGGGCAGTGCGTGGAGGCGGTGATTCTCGGCACCTTGTTTGTCATTACCATGTCGATTCTGGGGATGCCGTATGCGATGCTGACCGGAATCGTGATTGCGATAACGGCGCTGATTCCGATTTTCGGCGCATTTATCGGCTGTGTCATCGGAATGCTTCTGATCGTGATGGTAGATCCGGTGCAGGCGGTGTGGTTTCTGGTGCTGTTTCTGGTGCTGCAGCAGATAGAGGGAAATCTGATCTACCCGCACGTGGTGGGAAGTTCCGTCGGACTGCCCTCCATCTGGGTGCTGGTGGCAGTGACCGTCGGCGGCAACATGTTCGGCATCCTGGGTATTCTGGTGTTCATTCCGCTTTGCTCCGTGCTGTACGCACTGTTTGCCATGTTTGTGAAAAAAAGACTGCGGGAACGGGAGGTTCCCGAGAGCCGCTGGAACGCGCAGTCAGGCGGCGCTGCGGCGGCCGGGCCAGAGGTTAGTGACAAGACCGGCGGCAGCGGGAATACCGCCGGGTAATTTGGGGAGAGAAGAGGGTTCTTCCGCGATAAGATCAGGCAGCTTTTTTATCCGCAGAAGAGCAGTCTTGTGGATAAATGAAAAAAAGCCTTTCGGAAGTGTAGGAGGGACTTCCGAAAGGCTTTTTGAAATAGTGTAATATGGTATATGGAATATATATAAAACCCGCCGGCAGTGCCGGTGAGAGAGTTTTTAGGCGGAACTGACAGAACCCCAACCCCCGCGTCGAAACTCAACAGCTCCTTTTGATGATTCTATCTTATCGGGAAAATGTGTCGGAAGCTTGACGGCAAAATGAAGAATGTCTTAATATAGTGTAAGAAATTTCTAAAAAGTGGAAAATATTTATAAAATGGCGTTGGAAAAAGGGGAAGCATTACTTGGAAGCATACGAATATCTGGAAAAAATAAGAGCGGCGGCGCCGCGGGTACACTGTATCACGAACTATGTGACGGCGCATGACGTGGCAAACATGATCCTGGCGTGTGGAGCGAACCCGGTCATGGCGGACGAGCCGCAGGAGATGGGAGAGATCACGGCGCATGCGGGGGCGCTCGCCCTTAATATGGGAACTCCTGGCGAGCGCAGAGAGCAGGCAATGCTTGCGGCGGGAAAGGCGGCAAACGCGAACGGGATTCCGGTACTGCTTGACCCGGTCGGCGTCGGTGCGAGCGCATTTCGCCGGAAGATGGCAGAAGAGCTGTTGGAGGCGGTGACGTTTACCGCCATACGCGGCAACATGTCGGAGATCCGGACGCTTTCTGAACTGGCAGAAAAAAAGGTGACCGGCTCATCCGGCGGCGTGGATGTATGTCCGGTGGATGCGGTCACGGAGGAGACGCTTGTGGAGACGGTCGCATTCGTAAAGGCGGTCTCTAAGCGCCTTGGTGCGGTGCTTGCGGTGACCGGTGCGATCGATCTTGTCTCGGACGGACAGCAGTGTGTGGTGATCCGCGGAGGAAGAGAGGAGATGAGCCGAGTGACCGGAACCGGGTGCCAGCTCTCCGGACTTGCGGCGGCGTTCCTCGCGGTGGCGCGGAATATGGAAGCGCCAGCTGGAAGCACCGTCGGGAATACTGCGGTAGGAGCAGCTTGCGCGGCGCGCGGCATGGAGGCGGTCGCGGCGGCAGTCTGCGTGATGAATGCAGCAGGAGAGATTGCGTGGGAGCAGCGCGGTTTATGCGGCGGAAATGCCTCCTACGGGACCGGTATCATTGATGCTGTGTACCGGATGGACCAGAAAATGCTGGAGGGAAGGATTCATTATGAAGTGCGATAAAAGAGATCTGCTGCTTTATGCAGTGACTGATCGAAGCTGGAGCGAAGGAACAACGCTGGGGGCGCAGGTGGAAGAAGCGCTCCGGGGAGGCGCGACATTTGTCCAGCTACGGGAAAAAAAGCTGACCGGGGAAGCACTCCGTGCGGAGGCGTTGGAGATCCAGGCAGTGTGCCGGCGGTACGGCGTGCCGTTTGTGATTAACGACGACGTGGCGCTTGCGAAAGAGATTGACGCGGACGGGGTGCATGTCGGGCAGGATGATATGGAAGCCGGCGATGTGCGTGCCATTCTGGGCGCTGACAAAATCATCGGCGTATCCGCGCATAATGTGGAAGAAGCGCTCCGCGCAGAACGTCATGGTGCGGATTATCTGGGCGTCGGCGCTGCGTTTACGACCAGCTCCAAACCGGAGGCGGGACACATTGACGCGGAGACGATACGTGCCATCTGCGAGACGGTAAAGATTCCGGTCATTGCGATCGGCGGCATCAAGGAGGAGAATCTTCTGCAGCTGCGCGGAAACGGTCTGTGCGGCGTTGCCGTGATCAGCGCCATTTTTGCACAGAAGGATATCGAGGCGGCGACGAGGCGTCTGCACGCTCTGGCAGAGGAAATGGCGGGGGATCAGGAATGAAGGGTGCAATTTTTGATATGGACGGCACGCTGCTAGACTCCATGCAGGTGTGGGTTCACGTCGGCGAGCAGTATCTGCGGAACCGGGGAATCGAACCGGAAGAAGGGCTCGGAGATGTGCTTTTTCCCATGAGCATGCGGGACGGAGCTGTGTATGTGAAGGAAAGGTACGGTTTGCCGGATCCCCCTGATACGATTGTGACGGACATGGACGCGATTGTGTTTGCGGCATACCGGGATGAGGTTCTGCCGAAGCCGGGCGTTGCGGCATATCTGGAATCGCTCAAAAAGCAGGGAATACCGATGGCGGTCGCCACCGCGACGAACCGGCCGATGGTGGAGGCGGCGCTCGCGCGGACAGGACTTGCCGGCTATTTTAAACAGATTTTTACCTGCACGGAGATCGGCGCGGGAAAAGAAAGGCCGGACATCTATCTGGCAGCGGCAAAGGCATTTGGTACGCACCCGGCGGACACCTGGGTGTTCGAGGATGCGCTCTATGCGATTAAGACGGCAAAGGCAGCCGGGTTTTATACGGTGGGGCTCTACGATGAGACGAGCAGAAATGATCAGGAGGCGATTGCCGGCCTGGCGGACTGCTATGTGCGGGAGATTCAATCTGTTCCCACACAAGACTGTACTTGAGAATGTAATGCTGGCGCCTGTTCATGTAAAAAAGATGGAGAAAGGAAGGACAGAAGCTCTTGCAAAAGAGCGGATCGGAAAAGTCGGACTTGCGGACAAGGTTGTCTTTATGGCGGATGGAAGAATTCTTGAGGAAGGAAAGCCGGAGGAGATTTTTTCCAATCCGAAGATGCCAGAGGCAAGACAGTTCCTGCGGAGCGTTCTGTAGTAGGGTGATGAATAAATTTGTGATGAGACAATCTTTACTGCTGCTTTTGACGGCAACGATCTGGGGCGTTGCGTTTGTGGCGCAGAGTGTTGGAATGGATTATATCGGACCGTTTACCTTTAACGTAGTGCGGAATGTGATTGGCGGGTTAGTGCTGATCCCATGTATTGCAGTGTTTCATAGAACAGGTGCAAAGGAAGAGGATGCCGGAAAGACACCGGGAAGCCGGAAAAATCTGCTGCTTGGCGGAATCTGCTGCGGGGTCATGCTTTTTGTGGCAGGCAATCTGCAACAGATCGGAATACAGTATACAACAGTAGGCAAGGCGGGATTTATCACAGCGATGTACATTGTGCTGGTGCCGATATTAAGTATTTTTTTAGGAAAAAAGGCGGGAATCAAAATCTGGGCCGCTGTGGCGCTGGCTGTCGCGGGGTTATACATTTTATGTATGACAGATGGCAGCTTTTCCCTGCAGAAGGGAGATCTGTTCGTTCTGCTGTCGGCATTTGCATTTTCGGCGCACATTCTTGTTATTGATTATTTTGCGCCGCTGGCGGACGGTGTAAAAATGTCGTGCATCCAGTTTTTTGTGTGTGCACTGCTGTCGGCGGTCTGCATGTGGCTGTTTGAGAAACCGGATATGGGAGCGGTTCTGCAGGCGTGGGTTCCTGTGCTGTACGCAGGTGTTTTTTCCTGTGGCGTGGCGTACACACTCCAGATTGTCGGACAGCGTGGCATGAACCCAACGGTGGCGTCCTTAATCCTCAGCCTGGAGTCGGTAATTTCATTGATTGCAGGCTGGGTAATATTAGGGCAGGCGCTCTCGGTGCGTGAGCTTTCCGGCTGTGTGCTGATGTTTGCTGCAATCATTCTGGCGCAGCTTCCGGAGCGGAAACGTGGCGCGTGATTTCCTGTGATTTTGCAAATTTAGCGTAGAAGTGCCAGAAAAACTGTGATATGATAAAAAAGGGCAGGCGCCTTCGGATTCCGAAGGCGTTTTCTGTTACAGAGACATTTTAGGACACGAAAGCTGGTAAGACAATGATACGCACAGCAGTACCGCAGGATATTCCTGCATTGATGGATATATATAATGAAGCGGTCCTTCACACGACGGCGACGTTTGATACGGAAGTTAAGGATATGGAGAACCGGAAGGCATGGTTTGCGGAGCATAACGGGCGCTATGTCATTTACGTTGATGTGGAGGACGGCAAGGTGGCGGGATATGCGTCGCTTTCCCGTTACAGGGACCGTAAGGCATTTGACCCGGCGGTGGAGATATCGATTTATGTACACAAGGATTATCGAGGGCGTGGCATCGGCCGCAGCCTGATGGAGAACGTGCTTGCCTATGCGGCGGAGTGTGAGGAGATTGACACGGTCATCTCTTTAATCACCAGTGAGAATGCGGCGAGCATTCATCTGCATGAGGTGTATGGATTTGAGTATTGCGGTCAGATTAAAAATGCAGGGACAAAGTTTGGAAGAAAACTCAGTCTGAATGCATATCAGATTCTATATGACAGGTAGAGAGGATATAGGGCAAAAGCTATGATGAAATATTTTATGACCGATAATCAGGTGATACATGAGGAGGAGAAGCTGCAGGACGGCGTGTGGGTGCGGATGATCAGCCCCACGCAGGAGGAATGTGAGGAGATTGCCGATGTGCTGAATGTGGATATCGACGATATCAAGGCAGCACTCGATGAGGAGGAAAGCTCCCGTATCGAACTGCAGGACGGATATACGCTGATTCTGGTGGACGTTCCGACGACGGAGATCCGGCACGATAAGCAGTCCTACACGACAATTCCGCTCGGCATTATCTTAACGCAGGATGTGATCGTGACGGTGTGCACGGAGGATACGCCGGTGCTCAAGAATTTTGTGATCAACCGCGTGAAGGAGTTCAGCACGAAAAAGCGTCTGCGCTTTGTGTACCAGATTCTGTACCGCACCGCGACAATCTATCAGACCAACCTGCGCATCATTGACAAGCGCCGCACGGAGATTGAGGAGCGGATCGGACAACACACCGAGGACGTGGATCTGATTGATCTGCACGAACTGGAGTCCACGCTGGTCTATTTCGCCACATCCCTGCGTGCAAACGGCGTGGTGTTAGACCGGCTGACGCGCTATAAGAGACTGGAGCAGTACCCGGAGGATACGGAGCTTCTGGGGGATGTCATAGTCGAGAACCAGCAGGCGATCGAGATGACTTCCATCTACCGTGACATCATCAACGGTACCAGAGAACTGATGTCCTCCGTGATTGACAACCGCCTGAACAACGTCATGAAGTATCTGACCTCAATCACGATTGTCATGGCGATTCCGACGGTCATTTCCGGTATCTATGGAATGAACGTGGATGAGCGGTGGATGCCGTTTGCTAATACGCCGCACGGATTTTTGCTGATCTGTGTGCTGACTCTGTTGATCTGCATTATCACGATGCTGATACTGCGTAAGAAAAAGATGCTATAGAACAAGCGGCGGGAGAATCTGCCGCACGATCGAATCACGGGCGGCGCAGCAGAGCAGCTGCGCGGAGAGAAGAGTATAATGAAGACAAAAATTTACGGAACCATCGGACCAGCATGCTGTGATACAGAGATGCTGGTTCATTTGTTTGAAAAAGGAATGACAGGAATTAGAATCAATCTGTCCCATGCGGATCTGGAAGAAGCGGATGCGTGGATCTCCGGCATCCACAGCGCATGGAGCCGGCTGCATGACGGAACGCCAGAGATTCTGATTGACTTGCGGGGACCGGAGTTCCGCATCGGTACGCTTGGGGCAGAGCGTCTTTTAAAAGAGGGAGACGGTCTGAGCCTTGTGGCGGACGGACAAAACAATCTGTTTGATCCGACGGAGATTCCGGTGCCGGGAACGCTGCTTGTGGCGCTTGCGCCCGGACAGGAGATTTTGCTGGACGACGGCAGGATTGCATTAAAAGTAGAAGAACAATTCCGCTGCGGATCGTCTGTCGCGGTGGAATGTACCGTTGTGCGGGGCGGCGTCTTAAAAAGCGGGAAAAGTATCGCGGCGCCCGGTGTGGAGATACAGACACCGACGCTGACGGAGCGTGATTACAGGAATCTTGCCAGAGTAAAGCAGTGCAGGATCACAGGGGTCATGCTTCCATTCGTGAGAAATCAAGAAGACTTAAAGAACTTAAAAGAAGCTTTAATAAATGAGGATGCCGGGGACATCCGCATTTTCGCAAAGATTGAGAATCTGCAGGGAATGGAGCATCTGGGGGAGCTGTTGCCACACTGCGATGAGATCGTGATCGCCAGAGGAGATCTGGGGAATGCGATGCCTCTAGCAAAGCTTCCGTGCGCGCAGGAGGAGATTGCGGCTCAGTGCAGAAAGCACGGGCGCGCGTTTATGGTTGTCACGCAGATGCTCGCCTCCATGGAGCATCGGGCGGTGCCGACGCGGGCGGAAGTGTCCGATATATTCCGCGCGGTGCAGCAGGGCGCGGCATCTGTGATGCTGACGGGCGAGACCGCTGCGGGAGAATATCCGCTGGAGGCGATGGAGGTTCTGGTGGATACGGTGCGGGAGGCGGAGTGGTATCTGGAAGAGCGCAGATAGTGGGGCATAAAATGTCATTTATCCAGCATCTTTTTATATTCGCGAGGACTCTGTCCTACATATTTCCGGAAGAGGCGTGAAAAATAGCCCATATCGGTGTAGCCGACGGCGTTGGATACTTCCGCAACGCTCATGTCCGTGGTGTTAAAGTAACGCAGCGAGGCGAGAATGCGGTGCTTGTTGATATAAGTTGTGAGTGTGTCGCCGACTTCCTTTTTAAATTCGCTGGAGAGGTAAGAAGCATTTTTGCCAAATTCCGAAGCAAGCGTGGCGAGCGATAATTCCGAGGACAGGTGCTGGTTGATATAATTGACCACGCTTCGTATCAGATAGGAATAATTGTCATAGGTAAAGTTTTTCACGAGCAGGCAGTATTTGCGTACCATTTCATAAGGAAGATGCTGCAGTTCCTGCGCCTGCACGGTTTCGTTAATTTTAAGCTGAAAGGTATGCATCTGCTTAAAGATATAGGCGGGATGCACCTGTGTGTCCATCATTTTGGCAGACAGAAAAGTGTTGATGTAGGAGAGATATTCCTTTAACTGGGAGAGTGGTGTCTCGGAAAAAGAAACCGCAAAATTCAACAGGGATTTCATGCTTTCGGAGGAGGCTGTCTGATCACCGGTGATGACAGCATCGCCACAGGATTTTATGTGTTCGGCGAGGTTTGCCATATAATCGGAAGTAAATTTGTGAATCCGTTCCTCGTTAAAGTCAACTTCGTGCTGTTCGGAGGTATAATTGATATACTCGACGTGATTGGCTGCAAACCCGGGGATAAATGCAGTGATCAGATGCTGCAGTGTGGTGATCAGACTCTGCATTTCCACGACGGGAAGATTGTAGTAGACCTGCTGCATGTTGGATGTATACTGTGGCGGAATGCCGTTCTCCTTCATGATGCGGTTGATGACAGCCGGAGTTGCAGGTTCGGTACGGAACGGCATGAAGCCAAACATATCGGGATGCTCCTCGCTTGTAACTGTGATAATCAGATTGTAAAAGCCCAGAACACTTTTTAACACGATAATCTGCCAGGCATCCTGCTCGGGAGACAGGGAGAAGATGGCAGAATTTGTGGAGTAGGTTCCCCAGACCATCTTCCTAAGCCCCATGTCCAGCCGCTCCAGATCGGAGTAGGGATAATGCATCAGAAAAGAGTCGACTTTGTAGGTGTCTAAGATGGTCTGGCGGATGACCGGAAAACAGTCCTCCACGGAAATATAGGGCAATGCCATAAGAATCCTCCTTGCTTGATCCGGAAACTGTTAGCTGCAAATAACAACGTGAAAAAATTTTAGTACAAAATAAATATAACACAAAAATAATCCGTGTCAAACAAAAAAAGGCAAAGTACAGGGAAAGGGAAGTTGCTATAATAAAACCATCAAAGAGACCGCATGGGGCGGTCTGCTACAGGAGGCGCATTATGGGAAACACAAACACCAAGCCGTTTGGCGTAAAGGACAAAATCGGTTACATGTGCGGTGATATTGCGAATGATTTTACATTCATTTTCGCCAGCAGCTATGTAATGGTATTTTACACAAAGGTCATGGGAGTCTCTGCCGGTATGGTAGGTACCATGTTCCTGCTTGCAAGATGTCTGGATGCATTTACCGACATCGGAATGGGACGCATTGTTGATAACAGCAAGCCGACCAAGAACGGACGCATCCGTCCGTGGATTCTGCGTATGTGCGCATTTGTTGCACTGGCATCGTTCATGATGTACCAGTCATTTCTGGTAGATGCACCGTATGCGGCAAAAGTTGCTTACATGTTCATCACTTACATTTTATGGGGATCCATTTTCTATACATCCGTAAATATTCCATATGGATCCATGGCATCTGTTATTTCCAGCGAGCCGAAGGACCGAAGCTCCTTATCTGTGTTCCGTTCTCTGGGCGGTACGCTGGCAGGTATCCTGATCGGTATGCTTGCACCGATGGTGGTATATTACACCGATGAGGCAGGAAACAAGGTCGTATCCGCGTCCAAAATTTCCATGATCGCAGGAATCTTTTCCGTACTTGCCGTTATCTGCTATCTGTTATGCTATACGCTGACAACAGAACGTGTCGCGTATGTACCGAAGCCGGATGTCCAGAAGAAGACGTTCGGACAGACGGTTTCCGCACTGTTTTCCAGCAGATCGCTGATGGGCCTGATTCTCTCGGCAGTGCTGTTGTTGTTGGCATCTTTAATGTCCCAGGGCATCAACCAGTATCTGTTTGCAGATTACTTTAAGAACACTGCAGCATTATCCGTATATTCGCTGCTGATGCTTCCGTGCGTGCTTGTACTTTCCGCAGTGTCCACAAAGCTTGCCGTGAAGTACGGAAAGAAAGAGTGCAGTCTTATCGGAATGTTTATCTCCGCAGGATTATATTTTATTATTGGCGTACTGCATGTAAAGAATGTATGGCTGTTCGTCGGACTGGCATTCCTTGCCATGATCGGTATGTATTTCTTCCAGATGCAGTGCTGGGCACTGGTAACGGACGTTATCGATGACATGGAAGTGAAGAATCACACCAGAGATGATGGTACCGTATACGGTATGTACTCTTTCGCAAGAAAGATCGGTCAGGCAATTGCGGGCGGACTTTCCGGATGGGCACTTGGCTGGATCGGTTATGATGAGCTGGCAACAAGCCAGACGCAGGAAGTTGCAAATGGAATCTACAATCTGTCCACCTTCTTCCCGGCAATCATCTATGCATTATGCGGACTGGCACTGTTACTTATATATCCGCTTTCCAAGGCGAAGGTAGAGGCAAACGTAAAAGAACTTGAGTCCAGAAGAAAATAATATAGGCTTGTTAAGGGGCTGCACATTAAGTGTGCAGCCCCTTTTTCGTGCAGTTGATGTGATAAGCAGCATTATAAGAAGCACATATGCAGATTTCCGTTGGAAATGCAGATGGAATATTCGTTGGAGAAAAATGTGAGCATTTCTACCAGTTGGATGTTTGCATCAGATTCCGTGTCTCTTCCACGTTTTGACTATCCGACGGGTGCATGTCCGGCACACCGGAGACAATGGGCGGACCTGACCCGCGGATTGTTCCAAACTTGGAAAGACACGGATCATCGAAGATGCAAACATCTGGCTGGTTAGAAATGCCATATTTTTTGACCGAATTTCCATCTGCATTTCCAACGGAAACCGCAAAGTGCGAGTTCCTTATAATGCTACTTGTCAAAATCCAGCTTCACGAAAAGGGACGGCTGCCTCTTTTTGGGCGTATTTGTTAAGGAAAGGTCAAAATAGGTAGGAAGTCCGTTCAAATAGATAGAAAGTTCTATCTATGGAAACCGATATTTTTTACAAACATTGGAAGACATTTTTGACTGAATGTATATTTTTGCAATTTTCAATTTGTAAAAAGGCGGAAAATGTGAAAAAAATCACAATCTATGCATGCATATTGCACAAAAACAGAACGCAAAATTAGAACTTTTGACGAAATTGACATTTAATGGGAAACTTCATAAAATAGGTACACAAAAAAGAGAAAGGAAGTGGTAATACGGAGGAGCTATCAAAGCAGCTGATGGAAGAGCTGAACTGTGAGACTGCGTTCACGATCCCTGTTTTTGGCGGGATCCCTGTGGCAGAGTCGGTCGTGGTCACATGGGTCATCATGGCAGTGCTGCTGCTCGGCTCGATCATTCTTGTGCGCAACCTGAAAGTAGAGAATGTCGGCAAGAAACAGGTTGTACTGGAAACGGTAGTGGGAGGCTTATACAACTTCTTTTATGATCTCCTGGGGGAGGATGGAAAGGGGTATATCCCATATCTGATGACCGTAGGGCTGTATATCGGCGTGGCCAATATGATCGGTCTGTTCGGTCTCAAGTCTCCAACCAAGGATGTGGGCGTCACTGGTGCTCTTGCACTGATGAGTATCGTCCTGATTGAATTTTCGGGCGTACATAAAAAAGGCGTCAAAGGCTTTCTAAAAAGCTTTGCGGAACCGATCCCGCTTATGCTGCCGATGAATATTCTGGAAATATTTATCCGGCCGTTATCACTGTGTATGCGACTTTTCGGTAATATCTTAGGCGCATTCGTTATCATGGAGCTGATCAAGATCGTGGCACCGTTACTTGTGCCGGTACCGCTCAGCCTCTACTTTGACCTGTTTGACGGATTCATTCAGGCATATGTATTTGTATTTTTAACATCACTTTTTATTAAGGAAACCATCGAGTAATCAAATCGAAAAAGAAAAGGAGAACATTATTATGACATCTTTAATCGCAATCGGAGCAGGAATCGCAGCACTTACAGGTATTGGAGCAGGTATCGGTATCGGACTTGCAACTTCCAAGGCAACAGACGCTATCGCAAGACAGCCGGAGGCTGACGGAAAGATCACAAAGGCACTGTTACTTGGATGTGCACTGGCAGAGGGTACTGCAATTTTCGGTATGGTAGTAGCAATCTTAATCATCTTATTCTTAGGCTAAGGAAAGGTTATGGTAGAGTATGCAGTTACTTAGAATCGACTGGAATGTCATCTTTACCATCGTCAATCTGATCGTATTATATCTGGGGCTCCGCAAATTTTTGATCGGACCGGTCACGAAAGTGATGGATCAGCGCAAGCAGCTGATCGAAGGGCAGATGGCGGACGCACGCCATGTAAATGAGCAGGCAAACGAGCTGAAAGCGCAGTATGAGGACGCCTTAAAGCAGGCGCATGAGGAATCGGCGCAGATCGTTGAAAAAGCGAGAAAGAGCGCACAGGCGGAGTATGAGAGCCGTATGGATGCAGCGGATGCAGAGGCGCAGAAAATTATCGCCAACGCACACAAGTCGATTGACCTTGAGCGTGAGAAAACCGTGCAGGAGCTGCAGTCGCAGATTGCGGGACTTGCCATGGCGGCAACCGCTAAGGTATTGGGCGACACGGATCAGGCAGCGCAGAACAAGCTTATGTATGAACAGTTTTTGGCGAAAACGGGTGGTTTAAATGACACAAACAGCAAATAATTACGGAACGGTTCTTTTTGAGCTGGGCGTGGAGAAAGAGACTGTGGAAGAGATGAAGCGGATTTTCTCACTGACTGGCGAATTGCCGCGCGTGCTGGACTGTCCGGTGGTATCCGGCAGGGAAAAACACAGGCTGATTGAGCAGCTGTTTCCGAAAGAGGTCTGGAATTTCTTAAAAGAAATGTGCGACCACGGAAACGTATCGGAGATGGAGGATGTCTTTAAAGCGTATACGCGCTGCTACGATGAGGCAAATGGAATTTTAAAGACCGTTATGTACTGCGCGGGTACACCGGATGAGGAGCAGCTTGCACAGATCAAAGCATATCTCGCCGCAAAGCACCACAGAGAGACGGTGGAGCTTACCATCTGCACACAGCCGGAACTGATCGGCGGATTTGTGCTGGAGACGGGAGATCTGGTGGAAGATTACAGCGTCCGGGGGCGGATCAAGAATTTAGAACAAAAATTGACATGGAGGTGATGACGTGGGTTCCATAAATTCAGAGGAGATTATCTCCATACTGAAAACAGAGATAGAAAATTATGATATGGTGACCGGTGAGCAGGAAGTCGGCTCTGTCATCTGGGTAGGAGACGGAATTGCGACCATCTATGGCATTGAGCATGCCATGTATGGTGAGATCGTGATCTTCGAGAATGGCGTCAGAGGTATGGTGCAGGATATCAAGCGCGATCAGATCGGCTGTATCATTCTCGGAAAAGACACTGGCATCAAAGAGGGCACAAAGGTCACACGCACGAAGAAGAAGGCGGGTGTTCCAGTCGGAAATGCCTATCTTGGAAGAATTGTAAATGCACTGGGAGCGCCGATCGACGGCAAGGGAGAGATTCCGGCGGACGATTACCGCCCGATCGAGCAGGAAGCGCCGGGCATTGTTGACCGTCAGTCGGTCAAGCAGCCGCTCGAGACCGGTATTCTGGCGATTGACGCCATGTTCCCGATCGGACGCGGGCAGCGGGAGCTGATTATCGGCGACAGACAGACCGGTAAGACGTCGATCGCAGTAGATACCATCTTGAACCAGAAGGGAAAAGATGTGATCTGTATTTATGTGGCGATCGGTCAGAAGGCATCGACCGTAGCAAAGCTTGTGAATACATTGACGAAGAATGATGCGATGGACTACTCCATCATTTTATCATCGACAGCCAGCGAGTCGGCATCGTTACAGTACATTGCACCGTATGCGGGAACCGCTATGGCAGAGTATTTCATGCATCAGGGCAAGGATGTCCTCATCGTATATGATGACCTCTCCAAGCACGCAGTGGCATATCGTGCACTGTCCCTTTTGCTGGAGCGTTCTCCGGGACGTGAGGCTTATCCGGGAGACGTATTTTATCTGCATTCCAGACTGCTGGAGCGTTCCAGCAAGCTTTCCGATGAGCTGGGCGGAGGTTCCATCACGGCGCTGCCGATCATTGAGACGCAGGCGGGCGATGTATCCGCATACATTCCGACCAACGTGATCTCCATCACAGACGGTCAGATCTTTTTGGAGAGTGATCTGTTTTTCTCAGGTATGCGTCCGGCAGTCAACGTCGGTCTCTCCGTATCCCGTGTCGGCGGTGCGGCGCAGACCAAGGCGATGAAGAAAGCGTCCGGTACGATCCGTATTGATCTGGCGCAGTATCGTGAGATGGAAGTGTTCACACAGTTTGCATCCGATCTGGACGACATGACAAAAGAGCAGTTACAGCACGGAAAATGCCTGATGGAGCTGTTAAAGCAGCCGCTCTGCCATCCGATGAGCCTGGCGGATCAGGTCATCACGCTGGTCGCTGCCAACAAGCGTCTGATGCTGGACGTAGACACGGCAAAGACGAAAGAATTCCAGCTGGGTATGTTAGATTACATCCATGTACAGCACGCGGAGCTTGTGACGAAGATCAACGAGGAAAAAGTGCTGGATGATGCGATTACGGAGCAGATTGTAGAGGCGGTCAAAGAATATAAGAGCAGGTGATAGAGCATGGCAAATACCAAGGAAATTCAAAAGCGAATGAAAAGTATCCGGGATACCATGAAGATTACAAGCGCCATGTATATGATATCCTCTGCCAAACTGCGCAGTGCCAAGCAGAAGCTTGAGCAGACGGAACCTTATTTCTATGCACTTCAGGGTTCCATTTCCAGATTCCTGCGCCACATTCCGGAGGTGCAGAACCGCTATTTTGACCAGAAGAAGGAGATCCCGGAGGAAGAAAAGCGGCGTGGATATATCGTGATCACTGCGGATAAGGGTCTGGCAGGAGCATACAACCACAACGTCATCAAGATGGCGCATGAGCTTTTCACGCAGGGCGAGAACAATAAGCTGTTTGTCGTCGGCGAGCTCGGACGCCAGTATTTTGCGAAAGAGGGTCTCGCGGTGGATGCGGAGTTCAAGTATACCGTGCAGAACCCGTCGCTTCACCGCGCGCGTGTCATTGCGGATCACGTCATGGATCTGTACGCGGAAAATGAGCTTGATGAGGTATATATCATCTACACAAAGATGGAAAACTCTTTTTCTATGAATGCGGAGAAGATGAAACTTCTTCCGCTTGTAAAGGAAGACTTCCTGCATCCTGCCCCGGCGGATATCTACCAGGAGGAGATCCGGGTGGAGTCATCCATGGAGGCGATTCTGGAGCATGTAGTACCGAACTATGTCACAGGATATATCTACTGTGCGCTGGTAGAGTCGTTTGCCAGCGAGCATAATTCCAGAATGATGGCAATGCAGGCGGCAACGGACAGCGCAAAGGACATGATACAGACACTGTCGATCGAGTACAACCGGGTACGGCAGGCGGCGATCACACAGCAGATCACAGAGGTGAGCGGCGGTGCGAAAGCGCAGAAGAACAAGAAAAAGAAATAAAGCGGAAGGGAGCTTGTATGAAGAAAGGGAAAATTGTACAGGTCATGGGACCTGTCGTTGACGTAGAATTTGAAGATAATGACCTTCCATATATTAAAGATGCGCTTGAAGTGGACAACAACGGAAAGCGCTGCGTGATGGAGGTTGCACAGCACATCGGCAATAATACCGTCCGCTGCATCATGCTCGCGGCAAGCGAGGGCTTATGCAAGGATATGGAGGTTATTGCCGAGGGCGGCGGTATCAAGGTTCCGGTTGGAAATAAGACCCTGGGCAGACTGTTTAACGTGCTCGGAGATACACTCGACGGAGGCGAAAGCCTTGACGGTGAGGAACACTGGGTGATTCACAGAGATCCGCCATCTTTTGAAGACCAGAGCCCGGTCGTTGAGGTGCTTGAGACCGGTATTAAGGTCATCGATCTTTTGGCACCGTATGCAAAGGGCGGTAAGATCGGTCTCTTCGGAGGTGCCGGAGTCGGTAAGACGGTATTGATTCAGGAACTGATCCGCAACATTGCGACAGAGCATGGCGGATATTCCATTTTTACCGGCGTCGGAGAGCGTTCCAGAGAGGGAAATGACCTGTGGTCTGAGATGAAGGAATCCGGCGTACTGGATAAGACGGCGTTAGTGTTCGGACAGATGAACGAGCCGCCGGGAGCACGTATGAGAGTTGCTGAGACGGGACTTACGATGGCAGAATATTTCCGCGATGAGGAGCATCAGAATGTACTTCTGTTCATCGATAATATTTTCCGTTTTACACAGGCAGGATCTGAGGTGTCTGCACTGCTCGGACGTATGCCGTCCGCAGTAGGTTATCAGCCGACCCTGGCGACGGAGATGGGCGAACTGCAGGAGCGGATTGCCTCCACGAAGAACGGATCTGTTACTTCGGTACAGGCTGTTTACGTGCCGGCAGATGACCTGACAGACCCGGCTCCGGCGACGACATTTGCACATCTGGATGCCACCACGGTACTTTCCAGAAAGATCGTAGAGCAGGGTATTTATCCGGCGGTGGATCCGCTTGAGTCCAACTCCCGTATCCTTGAGGAGGACGTCGTTGGAAAAGAGCACTATGAGACCGCCAGAAGAGTACAGGAGATTTTACAGAAGTACACAGAACTGCAGGATATCATTGCAATTCTCGGTATGGAGGAGCTGTCCGAGGAGGATAAGCTCGTGGTATACCGTGCAAGAAAGATCCAGAAGTTCTTATCCCAGCCGTTCCACGTGGCAGAGAACTTTACCGGCGTGCCGGGCAAGTATGTGCCGCTTAAGGAGACGGTAAGAGGATTCAAGGCAATTATTGACGGTGAGATGGATGAGTATCCGGAAGCAGCGTTCTTCAATGTAGGTACGATCGATGATGTGATCGAGCGTGCGAAGGAGATGGGGGCATGAATACATTTAGTCTGAAAGTGATTGCCTGTGACCGTGTCTTTTTTGACGGAAGATGTGAGCAGGTCGTTCTGCCGCTGCATGACGGAGAGAAAGCAATCCAGGCGCATCACGAAAATATGGTGTTTGCCGTTGAGATCGGCGAGATCCGCATCACGGACGAAACAGGCGAGGAGATCGTGGGTGTGACAGGCACCGGATTTGCACAGATCATCAATAACCGTGCAATGGTGATTGTTGACACCTGTGAGTCCCCGGAGGAGATCGATATGCGGCGTGCCGAGGAGGCAAAAGAGCGTGCACAGGAGCAGCTCCGCCAGAAACAGAGCATTCAGGAGTATTATCGTTCCAAAGCATCGCTGGCGCGCGCGATGTCGCGCCTCAAGGTCGGGAAAAAAGACCGTCCGACCGGATATTAAGAAGAAAAATGGTCTTGTGCAAGGTTCCGGCGGGTCTGAGAGAGAAAAAACGTCTCTCCAGACCCGCCGGGACCTTGTTATTATGCGCGTGGGAAGAAAAAAGGGCTGTTCGCGGGTCTGGGAATGAAAAACCAGCCCGTGAGACCCGAAAAGAGATTAGTTTCGGGTCTGGGAGAGAAAAAGAGTGTCGCCAGACCCGGCGGAAGCCAAAATGCAGCCATGTAAGTCAAAAAAATAGAAGATTGTACGCAAAAACGGGTCTACAGAGAGAAAAAGTCCTCTGTAGACCCGTTTTGATCTTATGCACAACATCAGCAAACAATGATTGACCAAGAAAGCTCCTGTGGGTGCATGTAAGGCTCAGCCCTGCAGCTTGCCAGTCGATGTAACTTACAAATTTACCCAGTCGTTGCAGGTCACACAACGTTGCAGCCCAGCCAGCGTATGCAACGTACCTATCCATGCAGCCAGTCATTACAGATTACATACCGGTATATTGCCAGCCAGCCGATACAAGTATTAACGCACATCCCGTTGCAACTTACTTAAGCCCCACTGTAGCCAGTAATGCAACTTACTAGCCAGCTTATACGGCTTACTCATCGGTGCAGATTGCTTCCCCGCGCTGCTTACAGTACGAAGAATGTACAGGTTGCCGGTGCAAGAGTCACTGTTCCGGCTTCCTGTGCTGCCGGAGTGAGTTCCGGAAGCGAATTGCCGGCACCCAGAACAAGTGGCTTGCCATTTAAAGTCATGACAGCGGCACGCACGTTGCCGCCCTCGCCGGCGAGTGTGTAGCGCTCTGCGCTCTTCGGAAGCTCTACGGTGGTTGCCTCTGTCAGCGAGTTGTTGATCACAAGATATACAATGCCCTCTTTTCCATCTTTGCGGGAATGTGCGAAGACATGTGCGCCCTCGCGGATTGGCTCTGCGGTATCGTAAACGGTCGTACCCATCAGGCGGTTCCACAACAATACGGCAAAATAGTTCGGGCGCGGATCAAATACTTCGCGGGCCAGGAAGCCGTAGTCGGAAGAAGCCAGTGTATTGTGGAAAATAACGCCGTCTGTGATCGCTGCGAATCCAGCGAGCTCGTTTAAGGTACGGAAAACATCCAGATACGTGGAAGCCCATGTATCACCGCCACCGCCTGCGTCGCCGGACTCCGTTACCCACATCTCGCCGCCCGGGCAGTATTTGTCGCGGAGTGGAGCATAGGTGCGCGCACAGTTTAATGCAACGTCCAGATACGCCTCGGTATGGGCGGTATCTGCCAGCCAGTGTCCGCTTGGCATCACGGAAGCAAGACGCTCGGATACACCGTTGTAATAATGGTAGCTGAATACGTCCAACGGCTCTTTGGTGTCCTCTAACAGGTCGGTTGTGGAGCAGTTCTCTCTTACAAGCTGCTCGATACCACCACTCTTGCTGTTGTCATCACCGCCATTGATGGTAAGACCCTCGCCAACACTGCTCGGTCCGATACAGATACATTCCGGATAGTTGGCGCGTACCCACGCGAAAAACAGATCCTGATCGCGGTGGTAATCAGCCGGTGTATAACCAGCCGGGAAGCCGGTATCCTCCATCATGTTCGGTTCGTTTGCGAACTCGGCGCCGTCGATCGGTACGCCGTGTTCTTTGCTCAGACGAAAAATCTTCTCCGCCTCACTCGGATTCCACGGTTCCTCTGCGGAATGCAGACCCGGGCAGTTCGCAACGGAAATCATCAGTTTCGCATCGATCGCTTTTACGAAGTCGAGCACACCAATCCACTGCTCCTTTGTCAGGACATTTAAGTAGCCCTCCGGAGCAATACCGCCTGTTGCATTGTCAAAATCATAGTAAGTCTTGGTTGCCCAGGTGCCGGACACACGCACCCATGCGGTTCCGAGCTCCTTTGCGAGGGAGCGGAGCTTCTCGTTGTACAGATCGATCGGTGCGTATACCTGCATCAGATCCTTGTACATTGCAGCAATGCCGTCTTCGCTCGGAGCGACATGGAATTCCTCGGTTCCTGCAACCTGCTCCGGTGTGTACGCTTTCCAGAAGGTGCCGCCGGTTACCTCGGCGAATTCTACATTATAAGACATCAGGCGCGGATTTACTTCGCGCAGCGCCTTTAAATTCTCGGGAACTAATTTTACAAACTGTGCCATAGAAATCATTCTCCTGTTCGTTTTTATTTGCCGGTGATCCGGATCCCCGTATCACCTTTGCATAAAAACAGCGTACCACAAAAATTGTATTGTGTATGCAGGAAAACAACTATTTACAAAAATTGTGCAAAAACAGGACAAAATCGTTCCCGCCCTTAGCGCTCAAATCTGCCGCTTGCCCCGCACGGAAGCACCAGACCGTTGCTGGAAACCGGCAGACCGATTTCATCTGCGGCGATATGACCACCGTGTTTTTTTAAGACGGTATTCATCATATAGCTGAGCACTGCCGGCTGAAGACCAGTGGTGTAGGAGTTGATCAGGAAAAACAGAGGATCGTCCGACAGCAACTGCTCACAGAGCTGCACCAGCGGATAGATGGCGTCCTCGATTTTCCAGATCTCACCCTTGGGTCCTCTTCCGTAGGAAGGCGGGTCCATAATGATCGCATCATAGTGGTTGCCGCGGCGGATCTCGCGCTCAACAAACTTTACGCAGTCGTCCACAATCCAGCGGATCGGGGCATCACCAAGACCGGAAGAGACGGCGTTTTCCTTCGCCCAGGTCACCATTCCCTTGGAGGCATCCACATGCGTGACGCTGGCACCGGCAGCAGCGGCGGCAATCGTGGCACCGCCAGTGTAGGCGAACAGATTTAACACCTTGATCGGACGTCCGGCGCTGCGGATCTTTTCGGAAAACCAGTCCCAGTTGGCAGCCTGCTCCGGAAACAGTCCGGTGTGCTTAAAACTGAACGGCTTTAAGTTGAAAGTCAGCTTGCCGTAATGGATGGTCCACTGCTGGGGAAGATCAAAAAATTCCCACTCCCCGCCGCCCTTGGCGCTGCGGTGGTAATGGCCGTTCATTTTGCGCCAGCCGCGCTCGGTCTTCGGCGTGTCCCAGATGACCTGCGGGTCGGGACGGACGAGAAGATAATCTCCCCAGCGCTCGAGCTTTTCTCCTTTTGAGCAGTCAATGACTTCGTAATCTTTCCAGTTATCTGCAATCCACATAGCAATCTCCATTCCTGTGTACGTCTAATTTAAAACTATAACAAATATATACCACAAGCCCGCAGAGGGCAAGGAAAAAGTAAAAACGCCTGCCGGCGGGCGGAAAAAAGTCTTCGCTACGGCGCGGCGCAGGCATTAACGGATGCGGATACAGCATCCGGAGCAGGAAAAAGCCCATAAAAAGCCGATAAAAAACCGGTAGAAAATATCTACCGGTTCAAAGCTGCGCGGTCAAAATTACCGGCTGCGCGCTATTTTTTACGCCAGGTGGACGGCATGAACAGAATCATGAGCGGGAAAAGCTCCAGTCTGCCGGCGAGCATGTCAAAAATCAGCACAATCTTGGAGAGCGGCGAGAAGATTGAGAAATTCTGCGCCGGTCCGACACGGTTTAAGCCGGGACCAATGTTGTTCAGACATGAGACGACTGCTGTAAAATTCGTGGTAAAATCAAACTCATCCAGGCTGATGATAAGCGTTGAAAGCATGAGCAAAATAAAGTAAATGACCAGAAAAACATTGGTAGAGCGCAGGGTGCTATGTTCTACGACATGTCCGTCCATGCGGATCTTGCGGATCTCGCGGGGGTGGATAATCAGGGAAAGCTCCTTACGGATGGTTTTAAATAAAATCACCAGCCGGGATACTTTCATACCGCCTCCTGTGCTTCCCGCACATGCGCCGACAAACATCAGCGTCACAAGAATCGTCTGGGAGAGCGCAGGCCACATGTCGAAGTCGGCAGTGGAATATCCGGTGGTGGTGATGATCGCACCGACCTGGAAAAAGGCATTCCGCAGCGCGTCCCTGGTATTTGCGTAAAGCGGACGTATATTATAGGTAATCATTCCGACAGAAGCAAAGATCAAAAAGAGATACCAGCGCACTTCCTCGATGCGGAATGCATCCTTGATTCTGCGCGATAAAATACAAAAATAAAATGTATAATTGATACCGCTTAAGATCATAAAAGTTGTGACCGTGTTCTGGATAGCAGGCGAAAAACTTGCAAAGCTGTCGTTACGGAAACCGAAACCGCCGGTGCCGGTTGTGCCGAAACTCGTCAGAAGAGACTCAAACAGCGGCATGCCGAGCGCACAGAGAATGACAATCTCAAGGAGCGTGATGGCAAGGTAAATGCCGTATAATATTTTCGCGGTGTCCTTGATGTGCGGAACCAGACGGCTGACGGAAGGTCCCGGGCTCTCCGCCTTCATGAGGTTGATCGTAGAGCCGCCCATCAGAGGCAGGATCGACATAATAAAGACGAACACACCCATGCCGCCGATCCAGTGGCTGAAACTGCGCCAGAAAAGGCTGGCATGCGACAGGGACTCGACATCGGAGAGAATACTTGAACCGGTCGTGGTAAAACCGGAGACCGTTTCAAACAGGGCGTCTACATAATATGGAATGTCGCCGTTCCACACGAAGGGGATAGCGCCGAAAATACTCATAACGATCCAGCTCAAGGCGACAGTAACAAACCCCTCCCTTGTATACACGGTCGAGGAAGACGGTTTTTTATGTGTGAAAACAATCCCTAAAACCAGACAGATTGCAGCGGTAATGACAAACGGAATGCCTGCCCTTTCTTGATAGATCAACGATACCAGTGCCGGGAGCATCAGAAACGCGCTCTCAAATTTTAAAATATAGCCCAGAATATATAAAACCATGGAATAATTCATTGCAGGTTAATCCTCCAGAATCTCTTTGATGTCGGAGATGCGGTATCCGGAAATGACGACCAGAACGGAGTCTCCGGCGAGCATCATATCCTGTCCACCCGGCAGAATGACCTTACCGTTGCGGTAGATGCAGCAGATTAAGGTGTTCTTCCGGAAATTCAGATCCTGCAGCGGAATGCCTGCGACGGCAGAATTCTCCTTGATGATGAATTCCAGAGCCTCGGCTTTTCCGCCGGCAAGCTTGTAAAGCGTCTCCACGTTGCTGTTGATGGAATTCACTGTGGAGCGCACATATTTTAAAATGTAATCAGCGGTAATGACACGCGGATAAATAATACTTCCCAGATTCATCTCGTTGATGACGGAGTTAAAGCTGCTCCGGTTGATCTTGGTCACCGTTTTTGCATTGGAGACATCGTTGGCGTACAGCGACAGCAGGATGTTTTCCTCGTCAAGACCAGTGAGAGCTGCAAAACCCTGCGCCTGCTCTAAGCCCTCCTCGGACAGCAGATCCTGATCGGTGGCATCACCGCAGATGATTGTCGCCTCCGGAAGCAGCTCGCTTAAAACGTCGCAGCGGGACGGATTGATCTCGATGATCGTCACACGGATGCCCGACTGGATGAGAATCTTTGCGAGGTAAAAGGAAACCTTACCGCCGCCAGCGAGAATGGCATTGCCGACGCGGTTCTTGACGATGCCGATCTTACGGAAAAAGTCAATGGCGTTGCGGCGCTCGGAAGCGATTGCGACGGTATCTCCGGCGCGGAATTCAAAATCACCGTTCGGGATGATGACCTCGCTGCCGCGGATGACGGTACACACCAGCACGTTGCTGTGCAGGGTCTGGTGCAGATTGAACAGCTTTAAATGAATCAGCGGGGAATTCTCGCTGACTTTAAAGTGAAGCAGCTCTACATGCCCCTTTGCAAAAGAATCCACACGGATGGCGGAAGGAAACTGAAATACTCTTGAAATCTCGTTGGCTGCCGTCAACTCAGGATTGATAATCATGGCGAGCCCGAATTCCTTTTTCAGGAAGGCGATCTCGCCGTTGTAGATCGGATTGCGCACGCGCGCGATGGTCTGGCAGTGGCCGGTCTTCTTGGCAATCACGCAGCACAGAAGGTTTTTCTCATCATCTCCGGTAACTGCGATTAAAAGATCGGCAGTGGCGATGCCTGCCTCCAGCAGTGTCTTATGGTTGATGCCGTTCCCCACGATGCCCATCACATCCAGACGGTCGGTAATATATTGAACCTTTTCCGGCTTTTCATCAATGACAACAATATTGTGATCTTCGTTGCTGAGCTGTTCGACAAGCGTAAAACCAACTTTTCCACAGCCTACGATAATAATGTCCATAGAAATCTCCTTAAAGAATAATCAAAGACATTATAGCATATACAAATTGTTTTTGGGAAAAAAAGCGTAGAAATTGGCAAAATCTTAATGGTAAAAACAATTTTTTCGAGGAAACGCCCGCGTGGACAGTTCTTGTGTTTTAAATGAGGGTACGTTACAATGAGTGACAGAGAACTAAATGACAGGAGAGGAAAGAGGAGTTTATGCTGGAACAATTAGTGGAGTGTGAGAACCGGCTTTTAGAGGAACAGAGACGGTTCAATGAGTTACTGCTTGCCTGGCGGTCCGGGGATCTGGGGGACGATCTTACACGGATGAAGATTGATCAGATGCAGAGGGAAGTGGATGCGCTGGGACGACAGCTGACGGCGCTGCGCACAGTGATCGCGGCACAGGCAGACCGTGAACGGGCGGGATACCGCCAGGGGGCGATGCCGAAGGCGGCGTATGGATGGCCGGCGTATGGACAGCCGGGGGCAGCGGCACAGCCGTGGGATCAGACAATGTCGCGGGCGGCAGCGCAGACAGCGGAGCCGGGAAAACCGCAACAGGCGTATCAGCAGACACCGCCGCGGCCGGTGGCAGCACAGGCGGGATACCAGCAGGCATCCGGGAAGCAGGATCTGGAAAAAACGATCGGCAGGGCGATTCTGCCGGTCTGCGCTGCAGGACTGATCTTCCTGAGTCTGGTGTTTTTTGCGATGCTGGTGCTGCCGTATCTTAGCCAGGGAGTAAAGATGGTTCTGATGTATACCGTCAGTGCCGCGATCACGCTGGCAGGAGGAATTCTTGTGGCACATGACCGCAGGAATAAAGCATTTCTTGGGCTGCTGGGCTGCGGCATGGGAGCGTGGTATCTCTCGCTGTTTTTAAGTGATTTTTATTTCCATGCAATAAACGACGGCATACTTTATCTGGGACTGCTGGTGTGGGCGGTGGTTCTGTGTGTGCTGTCACGTCTGCGGTCGAATCTCTTCCTTATCATAGGGCAGATTGGTGTGGGCATCTCATTGATTCTCGGCGTGCTCATGTGTAACTGGACGGAGGATGCGGAAAGGTTTCTGATTCTTTCTATATATTATGCGGTAACGCAGACCATCTTTTTCGTGTCCCACCTGCGGAGAGAATATTACCGCAATGCGGTGAATCTTGTGTCGTGGAGCATCGGGCTGCTCATTCTGGTGTTTGGAGCAGCTGCTTCCTATACGGAAGGCTCCGCAGCGGGTACGGCTTCAGCGGTATTGCTTCTTGTGCTTGCGGCGGTTCCGGTACTGCTTGGCTGCATCTTGGCAGAAATGGATGAGAATGGAAAACTGCTTGGCGGTATCGTGGGGGCACTGTGTATCTTCATTTTCAGCGGACTGTTTTTGAACCGGTTTACCGGAGCGGCGCTGCTCTTACTGGTATTTGGCATTGCAGTTCTGGCGCTGCTGGAATTCCGGCGGCCCGGGGATCTGTCCGCGGGGACGGTTCTGCTTGAGGTGGCTGTTTTTGCGCAGATGTTCTTTGCGGGAGTTGCCGCGCCGTATTTCGGAGAGTATGTATCGACGGGACTTCTGGCGGAGGCGTGCCTTCTGTACGGTTTCCTGCGAAAAAGAAAAGCATACCGGGCGGCTGCACTCGGCTATGGCATCCTGCTGTTGCTGATCCCGATGAACGGGGGCATGAGAACGGTCTGGGGACTGGTGTTTTTCTGCAGCGCGGTGCTGCTGATCCGGTTCTGCAGGGAACAGTATGAAACCTGGATGAAGATCTGTGGTTATCTGATGTTTTTGGCATTCCTGTCAGAAACGGCGGTGTGGGGAACGGATCTGGCAGCGGTCGCAGATGTTTACCTGAGCGATCTGATCTGTTTTATGCCGATTGTGCTCTGCAATATTCTGGCGGCGAAAGTTCCGCTGTTTCGCAGAAATCCAAAGACGGGAGAGGAAGAAAAAGCATTCGCGGCGGTAACGATGGCCGTGCAGGCGCTCCTTATTGCAGCGGTTCTGGTTCTGATGGGAAAACCGGACGCGCCGGTGCTTCACCTTATCTATGTGCTTTTGGGACTGGTGCTCGTGTGCACCAATACCTACAGCCTGCTGATAAGGAAGGACGGAGACTGGTGGGGAATTTACGTGGCGTTAAAGCTGCTGCTGTTTGCATCGGTCGCATTGCACTCCTATGGGGTGCCCGTGTTCGTGAACGATGTGACGGGCATTGTGATTGCGTTCTGCTGTATCGTGGCGGGATTTCTGGCGGAAATGCGGATGAAGAGAAAATATAAGGCGCTGCGGGTCTGCGGACTGGTTCTGGTGCTACTGTGCGTTGTAAAACTGGTGCTCGTGGACATCCGCTACGACAATGTGCTGCTCCGGGCGGCGGGATTTTTTGTCGGAGGCATCCTTTGCTTTGGTATCAGTCTTGTATACAATCTGGTCGACAAGTGGATGGGGCGGCGCGAAAATGCAAAAAACTGAAAAAAATCCTTGCAATTCGCGGTTTCATCGTGTATACTATGCATTGCTGTGACATTGATAGCGTTGAAGCGTGAGGTTGCTGCAGAGCATTGCAGGTTTTCCGTGGAGCGAATGTCAAGTTAGGAAACTGGCGACAAGTCACTGTA
>OIXG01001025.1_pt1 | contig 29736 bp, 26 predicted proteins | sample 1587731 | NCBI WGS metagenome assembly OIXG01 (sample SAMEA3888908, study PRJEB22519) | human gut metagenome | biome: human gut; feature: human-associated habitat; material: faeces | place: Denmark | collected 2010 | reverse complement strand
AAAGGGTTCTGCTGCCTTATGCAAGAAATAAAAAATGGAATTGATAGAACCCACCTTAAGACTACAACTATGCCAACTAAATGCATCGGTATTTTGACTTCCGGCGGCGATGCCCCCGGCATGAATGCGGCTATTCGCGCCGTCACTCGTTCCGCCATCTTCAACGGAATTGCCGTCAAAGGCATTTACCGCGGATATCGCGGGCTCGTAACCGACGAAATTGTCGAATTCCATACGCAAAACGTATCCAATATCATCCAGCAAGGCGGCACCATCTTGAAAACCGCGCGTTGTGCAGAATTTAAAACAGCAGAAGGACGCAAAATCGCCTACGAAAACATGACCAAGCACGGCATCGACGCCCTTGTCGTCATCGGCGGCGACGGTTCGCTCACGGGCGCCCGCATCTTTGCCACAGAGTTCAACATTCCGGTTGTCGGGCTTCCGGGCACAATCGACAACGACTTGTTTGGCACCGACACCACAATCGGCTACGACACGGCGCTCAACACCATCATGCAATGCGTCGACAAAATACGCGACACGGCGACATCCCACGAACGTTTGTTTTTCATCGAAGTGATGGGGCGCGATGCCGGATTCCTCGCGCTCAACGGCGCAATCGCGGCAGGCGCTGAAGCTGCCATCATTCCGGAAATATCCACGGAAGTCGACCAATTGGAAGAACTCATCAACAACGGATTCCGAAAAAGCAAAAACTCTTCGATAGTGCTTGTTGCGGAAAGTCCCGTCACAGGCGGAGCAATGGCTTTGGCAGAACGCGTCAAAAACGAATATCCGCAATACGAAGTGCGCGTGTCGATTCTCGGACACCTCCAACGCGGAGGCTCGCCCACTGCCCACGACCGCATCCTCGCTTCGCGCATGGGCGCGGCTGCCATCGATGCGCTGCTCGAAGACCAAAGAAACGTGATGATAGGGGTGGCAAACGACGAAATCGTCTACGTGCCGTTTACGAAAGCCATCAAAAAAGACAAGCCTATCAATCGGGAATTGCTCGACACTTTGCGGAGATTGTCCATTTGACATTTCCCCGACATCGCCATACGCCGTCCGGACAAACAGTTCGGGCGGCTTTTATTTTCCCCTGCTCCATTCCGAAGCCGGCGATTCCCTGACCCATTCCTCGCGCGACAGGCATGTGAAACATTCTGCCGCCACGCCATAAGCGGCTCCTTCGACATGATGAAACCGGAAACCGCATTTCTCCGCAACGCGTCGGGAACGCTCGTTCCCCTCATAATACGCGCACCACACCGTGTCGATGCCAAGCGTGCCAAACGCCCGTTTCAGCAAACACGCCACAGCCTCCGGCACAAGTCCCCGCCCCCAATAAGGCACGCCTATCCAATACCCGATCTCCGCATCGCCATCCTTCATTGACGCCCGACGCTTAAACATCAAACCGACGCAACCCACCGGTTCTTTTGCCGTTTTCGGCACAATGGCATAAATCTCCGGCGCGGAAAAAACAGTCCGTATCACCTCCTCGCTTTCTTCTATCGACTTGTGCGGCGGCCATCCGGCAGCATCGCCGACAGGCTCGTCTTTCGCATATTTGTATAATGCGGCCGCATCCGACTTGCGCCATGGGCGCAATATCAGCCTTTCCGTTTCGAGGCGAATTTCAACAGGACGCTTGGCACTTTCCATATCCGTGTCGTCAACGAATCTTCAAACGCGCATAATGCTTCGAAGTAAACAAGAAATAGACAGCGGCACCCACCACGCAAAGGCCCAAACACAACCAATACACCGTGTGGTAGCTCGTGCCCTCTGCTATGTATCCGGCAGAAAAGATGCCGATGCCGGCTCCTACATCCCACGAAGTCAGATACGACGAATTTGCCGTGCCTCGCCGGCTGTTCGGAGCAAGATTGATAAACATCGACTGATACGACGGGCACATCGTCCCATAGCCCAGCCCGATGACAAACGCGGAAATGTAGTAGGCAGCAAGGCTTTGAATCCCGACAAACAAGAAAAATCCCGCGATGACGAGCAGCATGCCGGCTTTGACGTTTTCAACGATAAAGCCGCGCCGCACCCATTTGTTCGTAAACACGCGCGACATGATCAAACCGCTTGCCATCACAAGGAAATAAATCCCCGAACCGGAATACAATCCGAGTTCCTGCGTGCTGTAAATTGCCAAATAGGTGGTCAGCGTCGCGCTGGCAAATGCGAATGTGGTCAGCGTCAAGCCCTCCGGAACGCTCTTTACCAGAAAGAAACGGTCGAGCGACATTGGCGTCTGCACCTTGACAAGCGCGCGGGGACGGTTTTTGACGGCCAACACGCAAGCAAACCCCAGCATGGCAGACAGCAACGGCACAGAAAAAACGATCTGAATATTCGGGATATGATGATATAAAAACAACGCCACCGAAGGACCTACCGCCATGGCGAGGTTGTTGCTGATTCCATAATAGCCAATACCCTCATTCCGACGGCACGAAGGAAGCACGTCGATAGCCACCGTGCTGTTCGACACGGAGGTAGACCCAAACGCGAATCCTTGCAACGTTCGAATCAAAGCGAAAGCCAAGACTGTCGACGCAAAAATATAACCGAAATTAAACAGCATGAACACCAAATAGCACACCATCAGAACTTTCTTGCGAGGGAAACTGTCGACCAAAAAACCGCTAAACGGACGCACCATCAAGCCGGTGACGATAAATCCCCCCATCACCTTTCCGATGATGTCGCGACCGGCATGAAGCTGCTCGGACAAATAAATCGGCAATATCGGCATCAAGCAATAGAGAGAAAAAAACAGCAAGAAATTTGCCGTCATGACAAGAATGTAATTGCGATTCCACAACCGCGTGTCCCCATTGTCTATCGCGTACGGGTCAAAGTCGTCGGAAGCCAATTTCTTGTTATCGTCCATTTCCATTTGGCGCAAACGTTTATTCCACAGTCTCTCCAAGCAACGTAGCCGACGAAGCGTCCACCACTTTCACCCTTACAATATCCCCAACCTTGTAATTGCCGCGCCGGAACACGACCATCTTGTTCTGCTCGTTGCGCCCGCACAATTGATCGGCAGAACGCCGCGAACGCCCTTCCGTCAGCACCTCAAACGTCTTTCCAATGTCGCGGCGGTTGCTCTCGGCCGACAATTCGTTTTGCAACGCAATCATCCGGTTCAGGCGGTCGATTTTCACCTCTTCGCTCACATTGTCGGGCAGGCAACGAGCCGCATAAGTGCCGGGGCGTTCGGAATACTTGAACATAAACGCGCTGTCGAACCTCGCTTCGCGCATCAAGCTCAAAGTTTCTTCAAAGTCGGCTTCCGTTTCGTCGTGGAAGCCCGTAAACAAATCTGTCGAAATGCCGCAATCGGGCATGGCGCGGCGAATCGACTCCACGCGGTCGAGATACCATTCGCGCGTATATTTCCGATTCATCGCTTTAAGCACCTTGTTGCTCCCCGATTGCACAGGCAAATGCACATGGCGGCAAACATTCGGCACCGACGCTATCACGTCGATGATTTCATCCGTCATGTCCTTTGGATGGGAAGTCGTGAAGCGGACGCGCATTTCCGGAGCGGCTTCGGCCACAATCCGAAGCAAATCGGCAAACCCGACAATCGACCCGTCGACTTTCAAATACCGGTAAGAATTGACATTCTGGCCCAACAAAACAACTTCCTTGAATCCGCGCCGACGCATATCGTCGAGCTCGTTGAGTACGCTGCGTGGCTCGCGGCTGCGCTCACGTCCGCGCGTATAAGGAACGATGCAATAGGAACAGAAATTGTTGCACCCCCGCATGATGCTGATGTAGCCGCTCACGCGGCTATGCCCTATGCGCCGCGGGATGATGTCGCGATAAGTTTCCGTAGTTGACAATTCCGCATTGATGGCCTTTTCTCCCATCTCGGCAGAAGCAATCATCTCCGGAAGCGACAAATAAGCGTCCGGACCCGCGACTATATCGACGCCATAATCGGCAATCAACGCATCTTTGACCCGTTCTGCCATGCAGCCGAGCACGCCGAGAATCAGCTTGCGGCCGCCGCGCTTTTTCCGCAAAGAAGCAAAATATTCGAGACGGGAATATATTTTCTGCTCCGCATTGTCGCGAATCGAACAGGTGTTCAGAAAAACAGCATCCGCCTCTTCTGCCGTAGCGACAGGATCGTAACCGGCAGTTTTCATAACGGCAGCCACCACTTCGCTGTCGGCAGCGTTCATTTGGCATCCGTAGGTCTCGATAAACAATTTCTTTTCTTCGTTCATAAAATTTCTGTCCGTTTTATATGCCGAATATATTTGCCGGATGCTGCGCAAAAAAGTCTATTTCCTCTAAAAAATGCCTTATTTCGACGTTTTGCATAAAACAAAATACGTTTCGCCAAACTTTTTATGCAAGCGCAAGCATTATGCACCCGATTTTCACTACTTTTGCAGTCAAATATGGTGCAAACTTACGTAAAATCCGCGATACCCTTACCGACTATGCGTAGAAAACAACATACTTTATGCTGAAAAACGAGACAAAAACAAAATAAATTTATCATCTAACATACAGAGGATATGGCTTTTCCTATTATTACTGCGGCAGAAGCCGCCGAATTGGTAAAAAATGGCGACAGTGTCGCATTTTCAGGATTTACCGCTGCCGGAACACCCAAATTCGTTGCTCCGGCTATCGCCGAAAAAGCGATAAAAGAACATGAAGCAGGCCGACCGTTCAAAATCAACGTGTTCACCGGCGCTTCGACCAACGACTACACCGACGGTGCCCTCGCCAGGGCCAACGCTGTCGAATTCCGCACCCCGTACCAGTCGTGCAAAGACACGCGGGCGCGGATCAACAACCACGACATCAACTACGTCGACATGCACTTGTCGCATCTCGCGCAAGACATGCGCTACCACTTTTTCGGGAAAATAGACCTCGCCATCATCGAAGCCTGCGAAGTGAGCGAAAAGGGAGAAATCGTGCTCGGCCCCGGTGTCGGAAACATCCCGACTTTCGCGCGCATGGCCGATAAAATAGTCATTGAACTGAACGAGCATATTCCGACGGCCATAAAAGGATTGCACGACATTTACATGCCGCTCGATCCGCCCTACCGTCGCGAAATACCAATCTACAAACCGAGCGACCGAATCGGCGATCCGGTTTTGAAAGTCGACCCCGCAAAAATTGTCGGCATCGTCAAAACCTACAACACGGACCACGTGCACGGGTTCACGCCCATCGACGAAACGACAATGCGCATCGGCGAAAACGTCTGCAAGTTCCTGATCGGCGAATTGAAAGCCGGCCGAATCCCAAAAGAATTCCTGCCGCTCCAATCCGGCGTGGGCAACATCGCCAATGCCGTGCTCCACGGACTGGAAGCAAGCCCCGAAATTCCGCAATTCGACATGTACACGGAAGTGATCCAAGATGCCGTGCTCGACTTGATGGAAAAAGGGAAATGCCGCTTCGGAAGCACTTGCTCGTTGACTTTCTCCGACGAAACGATGGATCGATTCTTCAACAACATCGACTTCTTCCGCGATAAAGTGTTAATCCGCCCGGGAGAAATTTCCAACAATCCGGAAGTGATTCGCCGCCTCGGAGTAATCTCGATGAACACTGCCCTCGAAGCCGACATCTTCGGCAACGTCAATTCCACACATGTTGTCGGAACGAAAATGATGAACGGAATCGGCGGCTCGGGCGACTTCACCCGCAACGCCTACATTTCAATTTTCAGCTGTCCGTCGGTCACGAAAGAAGGGAAAATCAGCAATATCGTGCCGATGGTTTCCCACCTCGACCACAGCGAACACTCCGTATGCGTTGTCATTACCGACCAAGGCATCGCCGACCTGCGTGGCAAAAGCCCGATACAACGCGCAGAAGCCATCATCGAAAACTGCGCGCATCCCGACTATCGCCCGCTGCTCCGCGACTATCTGAAAATCTCCAAAGGCGGACACACGCCCCACACGCTGCGTGCCGCTTTTGCTTTCCACGAAGAATTCGGCAACTCGGGCGACATGTCGAAAACCGACTTCTCAAAATATTGCTAATCTACGAAGCGTTTGCCTCCGGCAAGCTTCGTCGCCTCCATATTGCAGCCGTTTGCCCTCAATGCAAGCGGCTGCTTTTTATTGAGAAATTTACTTTATGAATTTCCCGCGTTTTGGATGCAATTGAACTGCAATTTTGTATTTTTGTATCCTAATCGGATGTTTTCATTATTCACTATGACAAAGGCAAAACCGTAGTGCCATGCAAAACGCTTGCAATGCTCATCGTATGGACAGAAGCACCCGCAAGCAAACGCATTGAACCCTTAACAATAAAAATATGAAACAACACGAAGCAGTCATAGAAACATTGGAAAGGCTTGGAGGCGTTGCCACATTGGGCGACTTGAACAAAGAAGTCTTTAAGATTAAAGATTGCGAATGGAAAACAAAAACTCCATTTGCAAGCATCCGCCGTATTGTTCAGCAAACCAAAGGCATTTATAAAATAAAACCGGGATTATACGGACTTGAAACATACAAGAAGCAAATAGAAAACAGAGGCATCATTGCAGAGACCGACAAAAACAAGGATTCGGATGATGTGAAAATGTTTAACCACACATATTATCAAGGAATCCTGCTGATCATAGGAAAATGCCACAACATGCAAACCTTTGTGCCCCATCAAGACAAAAACAAAAAATTCTATGACGGGAAGAAATTGCAAGAACTGTCCACGCTCGACGAACAACCGCGCTATTCCTACCCCCAAATAATAAAACGAAGTTCCACCATCGACACGATATGGTTCAATGAGCGCAACATGCCTCACTCATTTTTTGAAGTAGAACATTCCACCGACATCCAAAATTCGCTGTTGAAGTTCCACGACCTGCAAGATTTTTATGCGAGAATGGCGATTGTTGCCGACATAAAAAGAAAGCAAGAATTTGAAAACAAAATGAAATTTCACGCATTCGACGAATTGCGCCGGAACAAGCGGGTTTCTTTTTTAAGCTATGATGCTCTCATCAAGCAATATGAAATGGAATTAGAAAAGCAATCTTTGGAATTCATCCTTTAAGAATGACCGCCTTCGCTTTCCCCAATTTTGCAAACTTGACAATCTTTAAAACTTTTCATAAGACGGTTCGGCAATACAAATCGAGCAAGCTCTTTGTATTGCTCTCAACTTCTATCTTTAAATAAGATAGGCTGCGCCTCGGAAGAACAATTTCAAACTAAGTTTGATTGTTCTTCACTCGGCTTGCACTATCTTTGCCCTTAAAAAGAAAGAGAATGGAAAGTTGCGACTTGACGGGGGTGAGAAATCTGCTGTTCGACCTTGGCGGTGTGATTATGGATATTCGCCGCGAAAATTGCGTAAAAGCATTGACCGATTTAGGGATGAAAGGCGCGGACGAGCTGTTGGGTCTTTATCGGCAATCCGGACCGTTCCTTTTGCTCGAAGAGGGGAAAATGTCTGCACCGGATTTTCGCAATGAGATACGCCGTCGAGCGGAAACGGCTCTGACCGACGCGCAAATCGACGCAGCTTTTAATGCTTTCTTGATAGGCATCCCGATTGAGCGATTGCATGCGCTCGAATCGTTGAAAACAAGCTATCGCATCTATATGCTTTCAAATACGAATCCCATTATGTTTGAAAGCAAAATTCGCGACGAATTTGCAAAAGACGGCAAATCGTTGGAAGATTATTTCGATGGCGTATGCTTGTCGTATGAAGAACATTGCGCGAAGCCCGATTCTTTGATTTTTGAACGATTGACAGCCAAATTTGGCATTCTTCCGGAGGAAACTTTGTTTTTCGACGACTCCCAAGCTAATATCGACGCTGCGAAACAAATGAATTTCCGCACGTGGCTCGTCGCGCCGAACGCTGAATTTATTGATGTGTTTAAAAAGCCATGAAAATCGTTGCTTCGACCGATACGCCTCAAAAATTGCCGTCGGCTGCAACAATCGGCATGTTTGACGGTGTTCATGCCGGACACTTGTTTCTCTTGTCTTTTCTCAAACGCGAAGCGTCCATGCGAGGGTTGGCAACGACAGTCGTCACCTTTTCCCGCCATCCCCAGCAAGTGTTGCATCCCGAACACGGCCTTAAATTGCTAATGACCACCCAAGCGAAACTGGACGCGCTTTCCCAAACCGGCATCGATCGTGTTGTAATGCTCGATTTCACCAAGGAACTTTCCCTGCTGTCGGCACGCGATTTTCTTCGGCTGCTGCACGACAAGCATGGAATAACGATGCTGGTCGCCGGATACGACCACCGGTTCGGGCACGACCAATCTTGCACGTTTTCCGATTATGTAGCCTACGGCAAAGAAACGGGCGTGGAAATCGTTCGCGCTCCGGAAATGCCGGGCATGCAGCATATCAGTTCGTCGGCTATTCGTCGGGCTTTGTTGGATGGCAACATGGCAAAAGCCAACACGATGCTCACACGGCCCTATGCGCTCGAAGGCACAGTTGTCGCCGGTTTTCGAAACGGGCGGCGCATCGGTTTTCCCACTGCCAATTTAGACATGTCCGGTTCTCCGCTCCTCATACCGGCCGACGGCGTTTACGCTGTTCGTGTCGCGTTGCCCGACGGTTCAACGCATGGCGGAATGCTCAACATCGGAACTCCGTCGGTCGAAAAAGAAAGCAGCCGCACTGTCGAAGTGCATTTGTTGGATTTTTCGGGCGACCTTTACGGGCAGCACTTATCCGTTTCGATTCTGGAACACGTGCGGAACGAGCGGAAAATGGGAAGCCTTGACGAGTTGAAAGCGCAATTGCTTGTCGACAAAATGCAGATTATAAATATATTAAAACACCATACAACATGAAAGTCATAAATTTTGCAGAAACACGCTCGCTTGTCAATGTGTTCATGCGGGAATTGCGCGATGAAAACATCCAAAAAGACATGATGCGTTTTCGCAGAAACATCGAGCGCATCGGGGAAATTTTCGCATACGAAATTTCCAAGACATTGCACTACAAAGAAACCAAAACCACCACTTGCCTTGGAGTAGCAACCGGACACATTGCAGACGAACCCATCGTGCTTGCAACCATTTTGAGAGCCGGATTGCCGCTTCATCAAGGATTGTTGCGTTATTTCGACACGGCAGAAAATGCATTCGTTTCTGCATACCGCAAATACGTGAACGACAACGATTTCAGAATACATATCGAATATATTGCCGCGCCGCGCATCGATGGAAAAACATTGGTGATTGCCGATCCGATGCTTGCCACCGGCTCTTCGATGGAACTTGCCTACGAAGCTCTCCTGACAAAAGGGCATCCGAAAAAAATCCACCTTGTGTCGGTCATTGCCTCGCGCCAAGCCATCGATTTTGTTCGCAGCAAATTCCCCGACGACACGACATTGTGGGTTGCAGCTGTCGACGACGAAATAAACAGCCACAAATACATCGTGCCGGGCCTTGGCGATGCAGGCGACCTCGCTTTCGGAGAGAAAGAAGGATAATGGGAACGCCACCGCGATCTTCATTGCAAGACATTATAAACCTCATAAAACTATCTGAAATGAAAAAAACAGGACTTTTGACAATATTGCTTTCCGTTGCATGCCTTGTCGCAAATGCAGCAACCGACATTCCGGCCAACGACTCTCGTATCAGCTATTCGGGAAGAATCTGCTGGCGCGATTCCTTGTCGCCGGCCTTCTCTTACCCCGGAGTGAGCGCAACGCTTCAATTCACGGGGCAATCGATAGCCATGAAAGCAAAACCCGGAAGCGGATATTTCATGGTGGAAATCGACAACCGCCTGCCTTTCAAAATAAACTTCACTGAATCAGACTCCATCCTGACTTTGGCCGAAGGCCTTCCGGAGGGAACACATCGCTTGCGCGTGGTTTACGCCATCGAAGGGTACGACAAAAAACCAGAATTTAGAGGATTCATTTTGCCTGATGGAGGAACTCTCGAAACTCCCCCTGCAAAACCAAACCGGCGCATTGAATTTATTGGCAATTCCATCACTTGCGGTTATGGAATCGAGGCTGAAAGCGAAAAAGACGATTTTTCGTATGCCACTGAAAACCATTATTATTCTTATGCGGCACAAACGGCACGCAATCTGAACGCCGAATACGTGACAGTCGCAAGATCGGGCTATGGCGTATATCGCAACTACGGCGGCCCCATTGAAGGAAATCCCGATTGCATTCCCGCGCTCTACGATCGCACTCTGTTCTACGACCCCGATGTGAAATGGGACTTTTCCGAGTTTCGTCCGGATGTGGTATGCGTCAACCTCGGCACGAACGACATGAGCCTCAACAAATGCGACACGGTGCGTTTCGAAGCGGCATATCGCGATTTTCTGTCGCGGTTGCGGGCTTATTACCCCGAAGCTAAAATCGTCATGCTGACCGGTTGCCTGCTGACGGGCGAAAAATTGACAACAAGCTGCCGCATCCTCGACAGGATTGCCAACGACGCCAGAAAAAACGGCGATGAAAATGTATTCCGCTTCGACATGTCGCCCCACGACGGAACCCTCGGCATCGGAGCCGACTACCACCCCTCGCTGCGCCAATCAAACAAAATGGCCGACGAACTGACTGCATTCTTGCGTAAAATCACAAACTGGAAGTAACATGAAAACAGAGAAAAAAGACGGTTACAATCTTGTACGCCAAGAAAATGGACCGGATTTAGGATATTCGTCCACGTCCGGAGTGAAAATAATAACAGTCGACGGATGCGCTTTCAAAAGTTTTGACGGAAGCGACACATTGTTGCCCTACGAAGACTGGCGATTGCCCGCCGACGTTCGCGCTCGTGACCTTGCAAGCCGCATGTCGATCGACGAAATAGCGGGGCTGATGCTTTACAGCATCCAAAACAAATTGCCGATGCCCAACGACACATACGGCGGAAAGCCTTTTGCCGAAAGCGGAATGCGGGCAAGCGATTTGAGCGACGCGCAAATACGTTTTTTGACAGAAGACAATCTTCGGCATGTGCTTGTTTCAACTGTCGAAAGCCCGGAAACGGCAGCCCGTTGGAACAACAACGTGCAAGCGCTAATCGAAAGCCGGACGCACGGCATTCCTGCCAACAATTCATCCGACCCGCGCCATTCGGCTTTTGCCGATGCCGAATTCAGCCCCGGCAGCGACGGAAGCATTTCGCTTTGGAGCAACATGCTCGGCTTGGCTGCCACGTTCTCACCCGAGACAGTGGAAGAATTCGGACGCATTGCCTCGACGGAATACCGGGGATTGGGACTGGCAACGGCATTGTCGCCACAAGCGGATTTGGGAACAGACCCGCGTTGGTACAGATATAGCAGCACATTCGGGCCGGAACCGAAACTGGTCCGCGACTTGACTCGCGCTTATTGCGATGGATTCCAAACGACAGACGGGACGGCCGACGGCTGGGGAAAAGACAGCGTAAACGCCATGGTGAAGCATTGGCCGGGCGGCGGTTCCGGCGAAGGCGGCCGCGACGCCCACTACGGGAACGGCAAATTTGCCGTTTACCCCGGAGGGTGCTTTGAAACGCACAAAATGCCTTTCCTCGAAGGCGCATTCCGCCTTGCCGGAAAAACGGGCAAAGCCTCTGCCGTTATGCCTTACTACACCATATCCTACAATCAGACAAGCGAAAATGTAGGCAACGGTTTCAATCGCGACATCATCACCCGCCAATTGAGAGAAGAGGCCGGTTACGATGGCGTGGTATGCACCGACTGGATTATCACAGGCGACGAGGAGCATCCCGGCATCCATTCCGGAAAGCCATGGGGCATGGAAACAAAAAGCGTGGCCGAACGCCATTACAAAGCGTTGATGGCCGGTGTCGACCAGTTTGGCGGAAACAATGAAAAAGCGCCTGTGCTTGAAGCCTACGAAATGGGCGTGCGCGAGCACGGCGAGGCATGGATGCGCGCTCGTTTCGAACGATCGGCATGCCGCCTGCTGCTCAACATGTTCAGGACCGGACTGTTTGAAAATCCTTATGTCGACGTCGAACAAACGAAACAAACGGTTGGAAACAAAACGTTCATGAAAAAAGGCTACGAGCAACAGCTTCACAGCATTGTCATGATCAAAAACCACGGAGATGTCCTTCCGTTGCGCGAGCGCAAAAAAGTCTATATCCCGCAACGGCGTTCGCCCGAAGGTCCCAACTATTGGCGCATGATTTGTCCCGAACGCATCTACGATCCGGTGCCGGAAAAAATACTTGAAAAATACTACGACAAAGCCGTATCGCCGGCAGAAGCGGATTTCGCCGTCGTCTTCATCGAATCGCCCCACAGCTACCTCATGGGCTACGACCCGCAAGACGTGGAAAAAGGCGGCAACGGATATATTCCGATCAGCCTGCAATATTCCGACTATACGGCGACCCACGCCCGCAAGCATAGCATCGCCGGAGGCGACCCGTTCGAATCGTTTACCGACAGGTCGTATCAGGGAAAAACTGCCCATGCCATCAACGCTTGCGACTTGTCGCTTCTGCAAGAAACTCGCCGCCGGATGGGCAACAAGCCGGTTGTGTTGGTGCTCATGATGTCCAATCCGACAGTCATGCAAGAAATTGAACCGTTGGCCGATGCCATATTGGTCGGCTTCGACGTTCAAGCGCAAGCATACATGGATTTGATTTCAGGACGTGAAGAACCGTCGGCATTGCTTCCCGTGCAACTTCCCGCCGACATGCAAGCCGTGGAAGAGCATTGCGAAGACCGCCCTCGCGACATTCGTTGTTATCGCGATGCCGATGGCAATGTCTACGATTTCGCATTCGGCATGAATTGGAAAGGCGTCATCGACGACGAGCGTGTCAGAAAATACAAATAATCCCCGCGCACTTCGAGCGCAGGCAAACCGGCAAACTAATCCAAGGATTTGCCTGCGCTCGAAGTTTTTGGCAAAAAAAGAAGAAGTTTTTTAAGATCTTGCACACAACTTCTATCTTTCGATAAGATAGGTTGCGTTTCGGCAATACAAATTGAGCAAGCTCTTTGTATTGCACTCAACTTTTTCTCTCTTTAAATAAGATAAGCTGCATTTCGGTATAATCGCTCAAACGAGTTTGGCGCTTCTGCTCTCGATTTGCGGTATCTTTCGATAAGATAGGCTGCGCCTCGGAATAACAATTTCAAACAAGTTTGATTGTTCTTCACTCGGCTTGCACTATCTTTGCAGTATCGAACAAGCAAAGAATGAAAGATTTGCATACGCGCGAAAATCGATTGAAACAAACCGTAGCCACGCTTGCCAACGGCAAGTCGTTGGAGCAAATGTGCCGCATGTGTGAAGTCGAAGGGCGTCTGCCGTCGCAGATGTCCATTAAAGAAATCGTCTCATTGTGCCGCGCCATTTTGTTCCCCGGTTTCTTCGGCGACGATATCAATGCATGCAATTTGGAATACAGCATCGGCGTGAGATGCGAGCGATTGTACGCTTTGCTTGCCGACCAAATCGAAGCCGGCTTTGTCATGGAGCACGACGAAAAAACGCAAGCGCGGGAAAAGGCATGCCGCATAGCGTCCGAATTTGTGGACACTTTGCCTTCATTGCGCGAAACGCTCCACACCGACGTGGTTGCCACCTATCGGGGCGATCCGGCTGCAACGGGAACAGAAGAGGTGATCTATTGCTATCCGGGCATTCGCGCCATCACCAATTATCGAATAGCCCACGCGCTGCTGGGGCTCGGCGTTCCGGCCGTCATCCCGCGATTAATCAGCGAAATGGCGCATTCCGAAACCGGAATCGACATTCATCCCGGCGCCGTCATTGGCAAATATTTCTCCATAGACCATGGCACGGGCGTCGTTATCGGAGCAACTGCCATTATTGGCGACAATGTCAAGCTTTATCAAGGTGTCACGCTCGGCGCAAAAAGTTTTGTATGCGATGCCGACAACAACCCCGTGAAAGGCATTCCCCGCCATCCCATCATCGGGAACAATGTGGTGATTTATTCCAACACGTCGGTGCTCGGACGCATCACGGTGGGCGACAATGCAATCATCGGCGGCAATATTTGGGTGACGGACGACGTTGCCGCAAACGAGAAACTCGTACAGGCGAAAGCCAACAACATATTACGACTTAAGCAAGATTGAGGAATGGAAGAAAACATGGAACTTGTTGCCAAAACATTTCAAGGGCTTGAAGATGTTCTTGCAGAAGAATTGCGCCGGTTGGGCGCGGAAGACATCCGCCAAGGCACACGAATGGTGGCATTCAAAGGCGACAAAGCAATGATGTATAAAGCGAATTTTTGTTGCCGCACAGCTTTGCGCATTTTAAAACAAATTCATACGTTTCATGCAAGCGATGCCGACGTGCTTTATGAAGAAGCAAAGAAATTCGAATGGGAAAAACTCTTGTCGCCGGAAAAAACATTTGCAATCGACTCTGTGGTTTACAGTGAAGAATTCCGGCATTCGAAATTCGTGACCTATCGCGTGAAAGATGCAATCGCCGACTATTTCACGGAAAAATACGGACGGCGGCCTTCTATCCGCATCACCAATCCCGACATCCGCCTGAACGTGCACATCTATCGCGATGAAGTCACATTGTCGCTCGACAGTTCCGGCGAATCGCTCCATCTCCGCGGCTATCGCGTGGACCAGACAGAAGCGCCAATCAATGAGGTGCTTGCTGCCGGCTTGATTTTAAAGACAGGCTGGGACGGCAATAGCAACTTCATCGACCCGATGTGCGGTTCCGGCACGTTTCTCATCGAAGCTGCTCTCATCGCGCGAAACATCAACCCCGGAATATTCCGTTCCAATTTTGCGTTCGAAAAATGGCCTGATTTCGATCAAAGCCTTTTTGAATCGATCTACAACGACGATTCCGGAGAAAGAGATTTCAACTATAAGATCTATGGCTCCGACATCTCTCCCAAAGCCATTGCCATCACGGCAAGAAACATCAAAAGCGCAGGGGTGGGCAAATACATCGATTTGAAAATACAACCGCTCCAAGACTATGAGGAAGCGCCACAACCCGGCATTCTCGTCACAAATCCGCCTTACGGCGAACGGCTTGTCGATGAAGATATCGATGCGCTCTACGAGGCAATTGGCGAACGGTTGAAAAAGGTATTCAAGGGCTACCATGCTTGGATTATCAGCAACAAATCGGAGCATTTCGACAAAATCGGGTTGCGCCCGTCGGTTCGGATTCCCGTGCTCAACGGCGCTTTGGAATGCGAATTTCGCGAATATGTGATTTTCGACGGCTCGCTTTCCGAATTTAGAAAGCAAGGACGCTCCATTCGCAACGAAAATTTCGAGAAAAAAGAAACATCTGCACGTCCCTATCGCAAAAACGAGAAAAACGCTCGGGACAACCGCGAGAAAAACGGCGCGCGCCAATGGAAAAACCAAGGCGAAAAATTCCGTGGCGACCGCGATTTCCGTCGCGACGACGATTCCCGTTGGGAACGCGACCGTCGCGGCGTGCGACGCGAACGTCCAAAAAATGCTTTGGAAGAAAAATACCACAAGCCTTACCACGAACGGATGAAAGAAGAGCGTCGCAAGCCTTTCCCGCATCGCAACGAAGTGTTCGACGATGAAAAAGTGAGACGGGCTGTGCGATTCCGCCGCCCGCGGCTTTTCGACGAGTCGGAAATGGAAAATCGCGAAGTGAAAATGCGTCATCGCGAGAAAAAAGAAGATACAGGAAATAACAACGAAACTTCTACGCAACAATGAAAAAACATACAGTCCTCTTGCTCGGTTCCGGCGGCCGCGAATCGGCATTGGCTTGGAAAATCAACCAAAGCCCGCTATTGGAAAAGTTATACATCGCACCCGGAAACGGCGGCACTTCGCAATATGGCGAAAACGTGCAGCTGTCGCCGCTCGATTTCCCAGCGCTCAAACAATTTGCCACGGAAAAGGGCGTCACCATGATTGTGGTTGGCAATGAGGATCCGCTTGTGGCAGGAATCTACGATTATTTTGCTGCAGAAGCTCCGGCCATTCCGGTGATCGGGCCTTCCGGAGACGCAGCCCAATTGGAGGGAAGCAAGGATTTTGCCAAAGAATTCATGTCGCGCCATGCGATCCCGACGGCACGCCATTTAAGCGTGACGGCGGCAACCGTCGACGACGGCATTGCCTTCCTCCACGAAATGAAAGCTCCCTACGTCTTGAAAGCCGACGGTTTGGCAGCCGGCAAAGGCGTGCTCATTTTGCCGACGCTCGACGAAGCCGAACGCTCGCTTAGGGAAATGCTTGGCGGCATGTTTGGAAAATCGTCGGACACTGTCGTGATAGAAGAATTTCTTTCCGGCATAGAATGTTCCGTTTTCGTGCTGACCGACGGCAATTCCTACAAATTGCTGCCCGTCGCCAAAGACTACAAGCGCATCGGAGAAGGCGACAAGGGGCTGAACACCGGTGGAATGGGTGCCGTTTCGCCCGTCAGCTTTGCCGACGAAGCGTTCATGGAAAAAGTGAAAACACGGATAATCGAACCCACTTTACAAGGGCTGAAAGAGGAACATCTCGTCTACAAAGGTTTCATTTTCTTCGGTCTCATCAACGTCGACGGAAATCCGTTAGTCATTGAATACAATGTGCGCATGGGCGATCCGGAAACAGAAGTCGTCATGCTCCGGCTCGATGGCGACTTGCTCGATTTGCTCGACGGCGTGGCATCGGGCACGCTTGCCGATCGCAAAATGGCAATCGACCCGCGTTATGCGGTGACAGTCATGATGGTGTCGGCCGGCTATCCCGGGCATTATGAGAAAGGAAAGCAAATCGCAGGCCTCGATTCGGCGATGAACAGCATCGTATTCCACGCCGGCACCAAACAAGCCGATGGCAATATCGTCACAAACGGAGGCCGTGTGCTTGCCGTGAGTTCCTATGGCTCGACAAAAGACGAGGCATTGGCGCAATCGTTTGCATCCATCGAAAAAATCAATTTCGAAGGCAAATATTTCCGACGCGACATCGGGTTCGATCTACGATAGGGCCGAACCGTGGTAAGGCGTTGCCGGCGGCTCGATAGAATATCGAAGTGAGTAGTAAACCATTTTTATGGCTGTTTCTGCCGCTTCCGCGCCTTTGTTGCCAAGTTTCCCGCCTGCCCGTTCGAGTGCTTGCTCTTCATTGTCGACCGTCAACACGCCAAAAATAACGGGCACATCCCCGTCGGCATTGAGGGTGGTCACGCCTTGCGTTACGCTTTGGCACACGTAGTCGAAGTGAGGCGTATCGCCACGGATAACGCATCCGAAGACAATAATGGCATCAATGTCCAGCATGTTAATCATGCGAGCCGCCCCGAAAGTCAGCTCCACCGTTCCGGGCACATGGTCTACCAAAATGGAATTTTGCGAATAGCCTTCTTTCTCAAACACATCGAGAGCTCCTTTCAGCAGGGCTTCCGTGATATGTCCGTTCCATTCCGCGACGATGATGCCCACTCGCAAATCGGGAATTTTGGGCAATTTCCCTTTCTTTTTGTTTTTCTGCAATTGTGTCGACATATATGAGAAATTTTTTGTTACCGCATATCGTTTCCGAGAGAACCGGCGAAAGCCGTCGTGATGACATTTGCGCCGCTTTTCGCGCTGTCGGCGGCAAAATCCATTGCCGTGTCGGCCACCCGATTCCAATCACCTTCGGCAAGCGATTCGCGCCCGATGCCCGACTGGATGAGGCCGTAGACAAACCCAGCACACACCGAAGCGTTCCATCCGAGCGCATTCGTCGGCTTGGCCTCTGCGGTGCGATGTATCTCGGCATTGTCAGCATAAAGCGATATATCGTATTGGTTGTTTGAAAAAAGGAAATACCGGCTGTAAAAACGGATATGTTCGTCGTAGCATTTTTTAGAATCGCTTTTTTCGAAAATCTTTGCCATGTCCGATTCGCGTGCTATCACAATGTCGGCCATTTCCAAATTTTCAAAAATATAAGGCATCACGCGCGTGATGCGGCTGCACAATTCCGGCTGGAATCCCGGAAGGTAAACCAACAATGCTTTCCGTTCTTGCGCATAGGCGAGAAACTCCGAAAGAGGTTTTCTCACATTCTCGTCGATGGAAAAATAAGAACCGAAAACGACAATGTCGTCTTCCTCAATTTTCGGCCATAAAATATCGAATCTCGTTTTTGGATATTTCACGTATTCCGAATACCGTTCGCGTCCTTCCGCGTCTCGAAAAATCAACGATATCGGCGAAAGCCCTTCCGTGAATCGGTCCACGGATTTTGTTCCGACGCCGTTGCTTTGCAAAAAATCGACAATCATGTCGCCCACGCTGTCTTGGCCGCATTCGCTGACATATTCTACCGGCACGCCGGCTCGGCTTAAAGAAGCAGCCATGTTTGCGATTCGCCCGCCCACATAGGACATCGCCGGTTTGTAATCCACATGGACAATGTCTATGCACGACTGCCCGACGGCGATCACTTTCCTCATTTGTCGTCCTCCTTTTCTCCTCGGCTTTTTTTGCCAAGATACCCGCCATGGTGGCGCAACGCGTACATCTCTTTTGTAAAGCCGGTGGTTTTCATTGTCCCGACCACCAAAACGTCGCCAATCACAGTCATCAGCGTGGTCGACGTGGTCGGCGTCAACCCGAGCGGGCAAACCTCCGGCGACGCGCCGGTCCACAGGCACACATCCGCAATATGGGCCAATTCGCTGTCGGCATTGCCGGTAACGACGATGATTTTCAATTCATTGTTCAGCCGCTTCGACAATGTGACAAGCTCCAATATCTCGCGTGTTTTCCCGGAATTGGAAAGGAGCAGCATGATGTCGTTTCCTTGCATGACGCCCAAATCCCCATGTTGCGCTTCGCTGGGATGAAGGAACACGGCAGGAATGCCCGTCGATGAAAAAGTCGTGGCAATGTTCATGGCGATTTGCCCTGCCTTGCCCATGCCGGAAGTGATGAGTTTCCCTTTCTTGTTCCACACTTGTTCCACTATCAATTCCACGGCGCGGCGATAGCCGTCGGTCACCGGTATGGATGCCACAGCCTTGCTTTCGGCCGCGAGAATGTCGCGCATGCATTGCGATATGTCTGTCATAGATTTATGTTTTTATCGTTCTGTCTTTTCTTTTTTGCTTTCAAGCAAATTCCGGCCTTCGTATTCGCATATCAACTTTACCAATTTCATCGGAATTGCCGTCGCCGTGCGATTACCGGAATCGTAAGCCACCATGATTGTTTCGCATTCGCTCTTTATTTCCTTCGTCACCACGTTTATCAATCGCTGGTGCAACTTGAAGCTCTTCTCGTGGATCCATTCCACTCTCGTCACCACCGATACCGGCTCGCCGAAATACATCGGAGAATAAAAATTGCAATTGATGTTGGCAGCCACCAGATCCGGACGACTCCAATCTATGCCGGTTTTGCGGATTGCAGTGAAATATGCCGTTTTTCCAAGATCGTAATATGAAAAATATACGGAATTATTGATATGACCGAGCACATCCGCATCGTTGAAGCGCATCTGCACCGGAATGGAATGCCTAAAAGCAGGCGCGTTTTCCAATTTCAAATCTTCTTTTTCCATCTCTATGCAATTATTAAGCAGATCCACAACCAAACCGCTGCGAACCTATATGCAAAGATAGTGCAAGCCGAGTGAAGAACAATCAAACTTGTTTGAAATTGTTATTCCGAGGCGCAGCCTATCTTATCGAAAGATAGAAGTTGAGAGCAATACAAAGAGCTTGCTCGATTTGTATTGCCGAAACGCAGCCTATCTTATTTAAAGATACCACAAGCCGAGTGAAGAACAATCAAACTTGTTTGAAATTGTTTTTCCGAGATGCAGCTTATCTTATCCAAAGATAGAAGTTGAGAGCAATACAAAGAGTTTGCTCAATTTGTCATGCCGGACGCAATTCATCAAAATTTTTATATGCGAATAAATCATTGCCGCAATTTTTTTATAATTTTACGGCAATAATACCGAAGCAACATGAAATTATATGTGAATTCCCGTGACGAGCTTGTCGTATTGGAACTGGACAAAATCGCCTATATGCAGGCAGACGGCAACTACACGCGCATTGTTTACATCGAAGGGATGGAAACGATTGTGGCGCTCGGGTTGTCGAAAATGGAAGAATTGATTCGCAAAACGATGCCACGCGAAACGCAAAGTCCTTTTGCTCGTTTGGGAAGAAGCTTCATCGTGAATCAAAATTTCTTGACACACATTAATGTGTTGAAGCAACGCCTGACGCTTTCCGATTGCCAATCGCATTCCTACACGCTCGACATGCCGAAGTCGTTGCTGAAAGCCTACAAGGAATTGCTTCGCAAACGGTTTGTGGCGGAAGCGGCAAAACTTCATGGCGAAGAAGCCAAACAGTAAAACAACCTCTGAAAATACGAAACGCATGGCAACATTTGAAGTCATAGTAGGAAAACAAGGCACTCAGAAATTCCCCATTAAAAATGCAGGCGTAAGTCGCCAACATGCACGCATCATTATCGACGATCGCGGGCAATGGGTGCTTGAAGATCTCAATTCCACGAATGGCACTTTCGTGCGCGATGAAAAAGGCGAATACCAGCGCGTGAGCCGCATCGGCATACAGGAAGATACCGTCATCCGGCTTGGCGATGAGAGCAACAACGGGTATTCTTTCATGGCGCACCACGTCGTAGAGGACGACCCCGACAATTACGCATACGAATTTGCCCGTATTCGCCAATGGCGAGAGGATTTTCGGAAAGAGCGCGACCGTTGCCAATCGCAGACACGCAACAAGGGACTCATACAGATATTTCTTTCCGTTGCGATCATAGGAATCACGTTTATTCCGGCCATCGAGCAACGCATCCAAATGATGATTTTGCGCATCGGCATGTTGTTGCCGCCGCTTTACAATTTTTTCGTACAGGGGAAAAACAAGATGCAAAAGATTTACGAACGCCAACAACGGTTTCTCGTTTGTCCCCGATGCGGCCGTCCATTGACCGACTATGAGATAAGCAAAGAGATTTGCATGTCGTGCAAGGCGCATTCATAAACATTATGTTGTATAATTCATAAATCAAATAAAATGAAACGATTCTTTTTATCTGCATTTTTTGCGTTTTTGCTTTTGGCCGCGCTTCCGGCAGAAGGCCGCACGTTTGTGCTTGCAGCAGGCGTGTCCGATTATGAAAATCCGGAAATCCCCGATTTGAAACGCCCGGGAAAGGATGCCATGTCGTTTGCCCAAGTGATGAAAACGCAAACGCCGGATGTCACGACGCTCACCAGCCGCCATGCGACGCGCGAAAACGTTTTGGCGGGGCTTACCGCTTTATGCAACCGCGCACAAAGCGGCGACCGCATTGTGTTTTATTTCAGCGGACATGGTTCGGACGGGCAAATTTATCTTTACGACCGGCCTATTTATTACAGCGAATTGTCGCAACTGTTTGAATCTACGGATGCCGACGAAATAGTTTGCTTTATCGACGCTTGCTTTTCCGGGTCGATTGCCAACGACTTGAAGAATACGGATAAAGACATTGTGTTCTTCCTTTCCAGCCGTCCCGACGAAATGTCGATGGAGGCTGCCGATTGGGTCGGGGCCGGCTATCTGACGCAAGCGCTCATGAAAGGCATCCAAGGCAAAGCCGACAGCGACGGAAACAGAGAAGTGACTGTCATCGAATTGTTTAAATACATCTATGCCGACGTGCAGCAACGTATTCGAGAATTCAACAAATTGATGGTAGCATCCGGAAATGAAAAAACCAGCCAACATCCGCAGCTGATCGCCGCCAAGAAGTCGTTTGATTTGGTTCTCGCCAAATGGTAGAAAGATTGTCGAAACAAGAAAAGGGGGTGGTTCGTACAGAAACCCCACGGCTTCATCCAATATGCCAAAAAATGTTTGGATAAGGGATGCGCGCTTCTTTATCTTTGTGCCAGAAACAATTAAAACCAGCAATTATGGAAACTAAAAGGACTAACACCGAGGCGGCTGTCGAAATACAACTCGACGGAAGAGTCAACGAAAATGCTTTTGTTGAAAACGCAAACGAGAATCAAAAAACGTCGAAATCCGGCATGGTGGCATCTGCCGCCGCAGGGATCGCCGCCGGAGCTGCCATAGGTGCCACGGCTGCCGCAGTGGTCAATGGCGACCTTGATTTGGATTTCGGACGAGAAACGGTCGCTGCTGCCCCTGCATCAGAAGGTGCGGTCGATAATGATGCCCACGACGCAATTGCCGGTCTTGCCGGTGATGAGCCTTACGTGGAGCCGCAACCCATAGAAATGCCCGCTCCGGAACCGGTGGCAGTCGAGCCGGCAGTGGTAGAAACTCCTACTATTGCTGCGCCGACAGTCGATCCCAATGTGGTGGCCGAAGATGAGCTTGCTGCCGAAATGATCGATCCGACCGATATCAATGCAGCGGAAGCGCAACTCACCGTGAACGACATCAACGACGTGTCGTATGTCTACACGGTCGATGGAGAAAGACTGACAACTCTTGCCGTGCAAGATGCAAATGGGGAGGACATGTATATGGTCGATATCGACGGCGACATGATTTTCGACGCGATAGCCGATGCCAATTTGCAACCAATCGACATCGTGGCAGGCGGAGCATCGTTGAGCGACATCGAGCTGATGCAGCAACAAGGGCAGGTAGGCTATATGGCGCAAACCGATGCCGATGCCGAAATGATGAACGACGATTCGTTCGAAGCCGATATTATTGACCCGTCAACACTTGCATGACAATGGAAAACGCCACTATCGTAATTGCTTGCCCGGATTGCCGGAAACAGATGCGGATGAACAATCCGGGAAAAGCCGGCGTGTATAAAATCACATGTCCGTTTTGCTGCAAGCAATTTTCCGTGAAAATGGTCGACAATGCCAATCAAAAACCACAGCATGCCGACGAAGCTCCCGTGTTTGTGCAACATTGCACGAATTGTGGCGTCAAAATGCGCATTCGGAATCCGCAACAAGGAACGCATTCCGTAAAATGCCCGAATTGCCAATCCGTTCAGACTTACTCCTACCGCTCCGACGCGGCGCAAAGCGGCACTCATGCCCCGCAAGAGGCTAAAAAAGAAGAATACGCTCCAACGAAGACGCTGCCTAAAAACTTCAATCTCGCGCAAGGTTGCCTCGTCGTGCATCGCGGGCGTTTTGCCTCGAAGCAGGTTTACGAACTGAAAGGCAAGGAAACGATTGTCGGCCGTGCCGATTCCGAAAGCCCGAGCGATATTTCCGTGGCAGGCGACCCGACGATGAGCCGCCGCTCGATTTGCATATCGACGGAAGCGAAATCGATGGGATTCCTTTACAAACTGACGGTACTAAACGCCACCAACAAAGTGCTTTACAACAATCGCGCTTTGGCAAAAGGCGATAGCGTCTATCTCAACTTTGGCGATCGCATCATGTTGGGAAAGACATTATTTTCATTTGAAAAATCACAATAGACCTATTTTTATGGAAATTCGATTAAACCAGCCATATTCGTTTACGCAACTCGGGCAGCGCGGCAATCAGGAAGATGCCCGCTATCCCGACAGTGACGAGCCGAAAGGCGCGAAACCTTTCTTTGTGGTTTGCGACGGCGTGGGAGGCAGCAACAAGGGAGAAGTGGCAAGCCGCACGGTGTGTGATGCTTTCGGGCAGGCGCTTTCCAATACCGACTGGTCGAAAGAGTTCACCATTCGCGATTTCGAGAAAGCGCTCGATTTCGCATTTTCGGCCCTCGAAGAAAAAACCACGCCCGAAAACAAAGGCATGGCCACGACGCTCACTTTCGTGGCGTTCCACAAAGGCGGATGTTTCATCGCCCACATTGGCGACAGTCGCGTCTACTACGTGCGCCCGGGCGAAGGCATTGTCTATAAAACCGAAGACCATTCTCTGGTAAACGCATTGGTGCGCGCGGGGGTTATCACGCAAGAGGAAGCGGCAACGCATCCCGATCGGAACGTCATCACGCGTTCGGTTTGCGTGCCGGAAGGCGATCAAGAACGTTCGACAGCCACGACTGTCAATATTTCGGATGTCAGAGAGGGCGATTATGTGTTTCTCTGTTCCGACGGCGTTTTGAAGAAATTGACGGATGGGCGCCTTGTGGATATTTTGTCGGCTTCCGCATCCGACAAGGACAAGCGCGACGCGATTGCCGGACTCAGCAAAGACAGCGACGACAACAACACGGCCTATCTCGTGTCTGTGGCCGCCGTGACCGGCGAAGCGCTGATCGTATCGGTCGACGACAGCGCAGAATCTTCTGCCACGCATGTGATCACGCCGATTGTCACGCCGGTGGAAACTTCTTCGCGCCATGCAAAGCCGGCAAATTCAAAGTCGCGAATGCCCTTGATCGTAGTGGGGGTTGTTGCTATTGTTGCCGTGATTGCCGGATTTTTTATTTTTCAGGCGGGCTTCTCCGACAATAAGACGGAAACCGTGAAAGAAAAGCAAGACAAAGGAAATCCTGATCTGCTGGAAACTTTCTCCGGCGACAATGAAGAAGACGATAGCGATGACGTCGTGGACAAACCTGACACGCGGGCTGAATTCCGCGGCGGCGACAAGGCTTTGAAAGCGTTTATCAACGACAACAAGAATTATCCGGACGACGCATTGAAAAACAAGAAAGAGGGCACGGTTCATGTAGAGCTTGTGATTGCTGCCGATGGCTCGGTGAAAGATGTGGACGTGAAGCAAGGCGTTTGCCCTTCGCTCGACGAGGAGGCGATACGCATTTGCAAACAGTTGCCGAAATTCCGTCCTGCTGTCGACGACGGACATGCAGTGGCATCAAAATACTTGTTGATAATCGAATTCCGTTTGCCGAAAGAAAAAGAAAAGCCTGCCGTTACGGCTCCTGCTGCCAATCCTGACAATTCGCAACAGGGCGAAGTGAAAAACGACAAGGAAAATGGCGATGGAAAACAGCCCAACGACGACAAGAACGAACGAAACTCGACACAAACAAAGCCGGAGGAGAAACTTGAATTGACCAATACTGTTTCTGTATGATGCGACGGGCTACAATATCGGCAATATTGCTGGCTGCCACGATAACCGCCACAGCCAACAGCGAGGGAAATAAAAAAACAAAGTCTTATAAGCAACATAATAATGAGAGAAGATACAATGTGTGATTTTGCGCTGAAAAAGGGCACGGTATTGCAAGGACAGAATCAAAAATATACAATTGAAAGAGTTCTTGGTATTGGCGGTTTCGGCATAACCTATAAGGTATCGTCTGTCATTAAAGTCGGCAATATTTCAACAACAATGAATTTTGCCGTGAAAGAGCATTTTCTTAAAGAATTTTGCGAACGAGATCCTAACAATGGAGATATTACTTGCTCAAAACCTGTTCGTTTTCGTGTTGAAGAAAGCAAAAAAGATTTTCTTTCGGAAGCAAAGCGATTGAATTCTTTAAGTGGGGTAAATGCTAATATAGTACCTGTCAATGAAGTGATAGAAGCTAACGGCACTGCTTATTACGTTATGGAATATTTCGATGGAGGATCTTTGCGCGATTATGTCAACGCTCATGGTCCTCTTTCTGAGAAAGAAGCGATTTCGCTAATTGTTCCAATTGCAAAAGCGATAGGTTTTTTACATCAAAATAAGATTAATCACCTTGATATAAAACCTGACAATGTAATGTTCCGCATAAACCAAACAGACAATACACGTGAACCAGTATTGATTGATTTTGGTTTGGCAAAACATTTTGATTCGCATGGCAATCCAACTTCCACCATTCGCGTGCAAGGTTGCTCCGATGGATATGCCCCCATAGAACAATATGCAGGGTTGCGCAGCTTTTCACCGCAAGCCGATATTTATGCATTAGGCGCATTGCTTTATTTTATGCTTGTTGGAAAATCTCCTGCTATTTCCACTGAAATATATGGCAATATGATAGAAACATCTTTGCCATCGTCGGTCTCTAAATCGACAAAAAATGCCATTATTCATGCCATGCGTCCAAGCAAGACCGATCGCACAGTGTCGGCCGATTGTTTTTTGCAAGAGATAGGAGAAGTCCCGAATGATTTTTTTCCCAAAAAGGACATAAGGCAAATCAACGATATTAAACAACATGGGAAAGAACGTCAAACAATGCCTGTTGATAGCGCGAAAGCTATATCGCCGTCCTTAATTATGCAAAATGGGAAACAAAGCCGGCAAACAATATTTATGGAGAATGAGAAAGTTGCATCACTCTCTATCGGAAAAAGAATTCTATTTTTTGCATTAGGTATTTTTGCCGGTTTGATATCCCATGTCTTATTAATTTTATTGTTTTACCATTTGCGCATGCCGTCACTTCTTCCCATTTGGTTGTCTTTGCCTTTATTGCTCTTATGGTTGCAGGCTACTTCATGTAATAATATATATAACAGACAAATATATTATATTATCATCGGAAGCGTTTTTTATTATTCGTTTTTGCATTGTTTTTTCCTCTATCCTGAAAGTCTAATTAATTGGAGTATCGATGCAGGATTTCTTTTATATTATGAATTTGACGGATTAGAAATTTGCACATTTGTATTGTTGATTGCAAGCATTGTTAATATTTTCACCAATCAAATAAGGGATTATTATTGGTTGATCCCATTGGGTTATGTTTTTTGGGATTCATGGTATTTTCGGACTCCTTGGCTCATTGTGCCCTATATGCTTGGCTTATTGCTTATTATCACCTTTTTTATCCAAAAGAAGCTCAATAATGAGTCGAATTCAAAGGTAATGATTAATAAGACATATAAAATATTGATTCTCTTGAATTTTATTTATTTATTTATTTGTTTGTTTCTTTATTTCTTTATTTGATATGGGATTATTCTTATCAATATGGTTTGTACTTATAAACATTGCAACAGTAGCCAACAGCGAGGGAAACACTGTGTTGCAGCAAGCCGAAGCGGGCGACGCGGAGGCGCAAAACACCGTGGGCGAATGGTGCTACAATGGCAGCAACGGGATGGAGCACGACTATGTGGCTGCCTTGCAATGGTGGGCGAAAGCTGCCAAGCAGGGCTACGTGGAAGCCGTGGGCAACATGGGCATGTGCTATCGGTACGGTCATGGCGTGGAGCGTGATTCGGTCAGGGCAATGCAATTGTATTTAAAATCAATCAAGGACGGAAACGATTCGTTGTTTATCGCTTCGCTCGATGCTGCCGAGCAACGCGACAGCCTTTTCGATGGCGTGCTGGCGGCTCTTTGCTACCAAAAGGGCAACGGAGTGAAACGCAACGCCCAACGTGCGGAACAACTGTTCACGCTCGCGGCACAGAATGGCTCTGCCGACGCGCAACGCGAGTTGGCGCTGTTGCTGCTCAATTCGCGCAGGGAAACGGAGTCGGTCGGTTGGTTTTTGCAAGCGGCGTCGCAAGGCGACGTGTCGGCAACATATTTTTCCGGAATGCTTCGCATGGACGGCATCGGCATCGAAAGGGATACAATCGCCGGTTTCGCTTATATTCGGAAAGCTGCCGACAAGGGGTTTCCGCAGGCGTTGTTCGATTTGAGCCAACGATATGCGTCGGGAATCGGCGTGGAGCGCGATTCCACGGCAGCTCGCGATTGCCTTCGCAAAGCCGCAGCCAAAGGGTCGGGGCGCGCACAATGGGAATATGCTTGCCGGTTGCGCGACGGCCGCGACGGAGAAAAGCAAAACTTCGACATGGCTGTGCGGTGGATGGCAATGTCGGCGGAAAACGGTTATGAATTTACTTTCCAACGGCAATATTGCAATCGCAACGTGCCCGATTCGACAGCGTTTTTCTATTTCTTGAAAGGCATGGCATTGATGGATCGCGAGAGGTTCGACGAGGCTTTGGAAGCCTTTGCCCGCGTCGAGGATGCCGGCATTGCGGAAGGCACGACAATGCGCGGGATCGCGTTGATAGGGAAATCGATGATGCTTCCCGAACTAAATAGCGATTCATTGATTGCAGAAGGCATGGAGTGCCTTAAAGCGACAACCGACAAGAATGACCTCGCCAAATACTCACTTTTTCTATTGTCCATTCCTGCCGATTCGACAGCAACGGAGGCAAAACCCGACGTAGAATTGCTCGAAGCTGCGGCAGCCAACGGATATCCGCTTGCATTGTGCGAATTGGGAACAGCTTATTATAAAGGCATTTATGGACTTGCGCAAGATTACGCGAAAGCGGTGGAATATTTTCGTGCCACCGACGAAATCGGCATGATCGACGAAGAAAGCGCAAAGCTCTATGCGGATTGCTTGCGCAAGGGGCTTGGCACGGATGCAAATCCCGCAGAAGCGAAAGCAGTGACGGAAAGGGCGCAAAAGAACGGCGCTTTGAAAAAATTATTTGAACCGTTTGCCAAAACATGGCTCGGTGAAGAACCGGAATAAAAAAAATCTCCTGACTCAATAATTTTCAGACTGGGGCTGTGTCTAAATCTACCATTTTGACACGGCCCCTTAGGCGTGTTGGAATTGATATGCGGAGACAGTTTATGGTTGAGAGATTGGCAATGCGGTAATGTTGATCTATGGCTAATGCAACTGCATTTCATAGCTAAAACATTGAAACACAACAATGTCTACCTCTGTTTGCGAATAGGGGGAGTCCGCGCTTCGCGCGGGTAGGGGTGCCGACATAATCCGCAAGGATTATTTTCCGCATAAAAATGACACTCTAAACACTAGCCGCTACCGGCGAATGTCTCCCCCTGTGTCGCGCGTCAGCGCGATATAGGGGAAGTGGCTCGTCAGAGCCGAAGGGGTTGACCGTCAGCCGCGAAGCGGCTTTTCTGCAAGGTTGCCAAAGCTGCAATGTTGATTCTTTTTCCCAACCCCTCCGGCGCTCCGCGCCACCTCCCCTATCCGCGCTCCGCGCGGCAGAGGAGGACATTGCTACGCATCCCACCTTTTACAGCCACTGCCACAGCGCTCATAAACATTGCCACATTCCAACTCTAAAATTTGTTTTTGCCACTTGCAGCAAGCTTCTTCTGTGATTCACTTTTCCTCCGCAATTCTTCTATTACGCCCTCTATTGATTCTAAAACGGCCGGTTGCAACCGAAATACCGTTTCATTCTCAAAATGCAACACCTTTATTCCCAACGAGCGCAAGTATTTGTCGCGAAAATAATCATGGCGAAGGCCTTCTTCCGTAAAATGTCCCTGCCCGTCAAGCTCTATGCACAATTTCAGTTCAGGAGCATAGAAATCCAATATATACGGACCTATGGAAAATTGCCGACGGAACTTCACGCCATGCAATTGTTTATTTTTCAACAAATTCCACATGGATGCCTCATACATTGTCCCTCCGTTGCGAAGCGCTTTCCTGTCTTGCTGCAAGTCGAAAGTATTATGCAAACGTTCTTTTTTCATGCCATAAAATTACAATACACATTTCTATCGCGCAAGCTATTAAACATTTAAAGGTGATATTGGGGCTAATAAAGATCATGTGCGCTATGGCGAAAAACTATTAAAACAAAAATGGAAATCGCTGCAATGTCTCCCTCTGTGTCGCCGCAACGGCGGCGAGATAGGGGGAGTGGTCCAACGGACCGAGGGGGTTCTTCACTCACAGCGGCAAAACAACTTCTCGACAATTCCGCAAAGCAAAAAAACAGCAACTTTGGCTATTTTCCAACCCCTCCGGCGCTCCGCGCCACCTCCCCTATCCGCGCTATCGCGCGGCAGA
>OIXG01001013.1_pt1 | contig 29814 bp, 18 predicted proteins | sample 1587731 | NCBI WGS metagenome assembly OIXG01 (sample SAMEA3888908, study PRJEB22519) | human gut metagenome | biome: human gut; feature: human-associated habitat; material: faeces | place: Denmark | collected 2010 | reverse complement strand
TGAAATTGTTATGCCGAGGCGCAATTTATCTTATTCAAAGATAGCGAAAGCCGAGAGCAGAACAATCAAACTTGTTTGAAATTGTTATGCCGAGGCGCAATTTATCTTATTCAAAGATAGCGAAAGCCGAGAGCAGAACAATCAAACTTGTTTGAAATTGTTATGCCGAGGCGCAATTTATCTTATTCAAAGATAGCGAAAGCCGAGAGCAGAACAATCAAACTTGTTTGAAATTGTTATGCCGAGGCGCAATTTATCTTATTCAAAGATAGCGAAAGCCGAGCGAAGAACAATCAAACTTGGTTTGAAATTGTTATGCCGAGGCGCAAAATATGTGCGGATAGGGAATGCGGAGACAAATAATCCGAAGCATGTGGAAAAATTCGTGCAAGATGAGTACCTTTGCAATCAAAATCGAATAATGTTATGAATGAATTAGCGACAAAATACAATCCTGAGCAAGTCGAAGGGAAGTGGTATGCTTATTGGTTGAAACACAATCTTTTCAAATCGCATCCCGATGGGAGAGAGCCTTATACGATCGTTATTCCGCCACCCAACGTGACTGGCGTGCTTCACATGGGCCACATGCTGAACAATACGATTCAAGACATCTTGATTCGTCGTGCGCGGATGGAAGGCAAAAACGCATTGTGGGTTCCGGGCACCGATCATGCATCCATCGCTACGGAAGCGAAGGTGGTGGCTCGGCTTGCCGAACGCGGCATAAAGAAATCCGAGCTTTCGCGCGATGAATTTCTTCGTTATGCTTGGGAGTGGAAAGACGAGCATGGCGGGATAATCCTCGAGCAATTGAAGAAACTCGGAGCTTCTTGCGATTGGAGCCGCACGGCTTTCACGATGGACGAAACGCGCTCGAAAAGCGTCATTCATGTCTTTGTCGATTTGTACAACAAAGGGTTGATCTATCGCGGCGTGCGAATGGTGAATTGGGATCCGGCGGCGCAGACGGCTCTTAGCGATGAGGAAGTCGTTTATAAGGAAGAGCATGGAAAATTATACTATCTTCGCTATAAAATAGTAGGCGAAGACGGGTATGCGATAGTGGCTACGACGCGCCCCGAAACAATCATGGGCGATACTGCCATGTGTATCAACCCGAACGATCCGAAGAATGCCCATTTGAAAGGTAAAAAGGTTATCGTGCCTTTGGTGAATCGGGAAATTCCGGTCATAGAGGACGAGTATGTCGATATAGAGTTCGGAACAGGTTGCTTGAAAGTGACTCCGGCCCACGACGTCAACGACTATATGCTTGGCGAGAAATACAATTTGCCGAGCATCGATATTTTTAACGACAATGGCACATTGAGCGAAGCGGCCGGCTTGTATGTGGGCTTGGATCGTTTCGAGGTGAGAAAGCGCATTGAGGCAGACCTTGCCGCTGCCGGATTGCTTGAAAAAGTGGAGGCTTATACCAATAAAGTAGGCCATTCCGAACGCACGAATGCCGTCATAGAGCCGAAACTTTCGATGCAATGGTTCTTGAAAATGGATAAAATATCCAAGCCTGCGCTCGAAGCCGTCATGAACGACGATGTGAAATTTCATCCGGCGAAGTTTAAAAACGTTTATCGCCATTGGATGGAGAATGTGAAAGATTGGTGCATTTCCCGTCAACTTTGGTGGGGACATCGCATCCCTGCTTATTTCCTTCCGAAAGGCGGCTACGTCGTTGCGGAAACTCCGGAGGAAGCATTGGCGCTGGCAAGGGAGAAAACAGGCGACGAAACACTTCGGATGGAAGATCTTCGCCAAGATGAAGACGTGCTCGACACATGGTTTTCTTCATGGTTGTGGCCCATATCTTTGTTTGACGGCATCAAAAATCCGGGAAACGAAGAAATTAAATACTATTATCCCACCTCGGATTTGGTGACAGCACCCGATATCATATTCTTTTGGGTGGCGAGAATGATTATTGCCGGTTATGAATATATGGGCGAAAAGCCTTTTAGAAATGTTTATTTCACCGGCATTGTTCGCGACAAGCTCGGCCGAAAAATGTCGAAATCGCTTGGCAATTCGCCCGATCCGTTGATGCTTATCGAAAAGTATGGGGCAGACGGCGTGCGTATGGGATTGATGCTCGCCGCTCCGGCCGGCAACGATATATTGTATGACGATGCATTGTGCGAGCAAGGCCGAAATTTCAACAATAAAATATGGAATGCTTTCCGATTAGTGAAAAGTTGGAATGTCGGCGATGTGCCGCAACCGGAATCGGCGGCAATGGCTGTCGATTGGTTTGACGCCGTGCTCAACAAAGCGTTGGCGGAAGTGGCCGATCTGTTTGGCAAATTCAGATTGTCGGAAGCATTGATGACGGTGTATAAGCTGTTTTGGGACGAATTCTCTTCGTGGTACTTGGAAATGGTCAAGCCCGCTTACGGCGCACCGATCGACCGAACGACATACGACGCCACACTTCGATATTTCGATGTGTTGCTTCGTTTGCTGCACCCGTTCATGCCGTTTATTACAGAAGAATTGTGGCAACATCTTGCCGAAAGGAAGGAAGGGGAGAGCATTATGTATGCTTCGCTTCCGGTGGCCGGACAGTTTGACGAGCATTTGCTATCGGACATGGATGTGGCTAAAGAGATAATTGCCGGAGTGCGTACGGTGCGGTTGCAGAAAAATTTGCCGAATAAGGAGACTTTGCCTTTGCAGGTTGTCGGAGGCAAGGCGTCGGTTCCATGTGTTTCCGTTGTGAAAAAAATGGCGAATTTGTCCGACATATCTGAGTCCGATACGAAGGATGCCACCTCGGTTTCGTTCCTTGTCGGCACGGTGGAATACGCAGTCCCGCTTGGCGGAAATATCGATATCGATGCAGAGCTGAAAAAACTCGAATCGGAATTGGCATACAATGAAGGCTTCTTGCAGAGTGTGTTGAAGAAACTTGGAAATGAGAAGTTTGTGAACAATGCTCCGGCAAAAGTGATAGAAATGGAGCGCAAGAAGCAATCGGATGCGGAAGCCAAGATTGCAATGTTGAAAGAAAGCATTTCAGCGCTGAAAAGTAAGAAATGATAAAATCTCGCAGTTCTTGCCGGCGGTAGGAGCTTGCCGCAGATCTGTCGGACCGGAAAATTGGCGTGTGTTTATGTTGCGGATAAAGGAATTGTGCATATTTCTTTGGTGCGTGTCGCATTCGCTTGTCGCTTTGTCGGATGCGCATGATGGCGATATTGCAATGAGAATCGATTCGTTGATGGCATCGCATTTTCCGGCTGCCGGCGAGCCCGGCGCGGCGATTTTGATAAAATGCGGGGATTCGATTGTAATCGACAAGGGGTATGGAGTGGCCGACATCGTTTCGTCGCAGCCGATAGATGGGAACACGATGTTTAATATCGCTTCCATTTCCAAGCAGTTTACGGTCGCCGGCATTTTGTCGCTTGCCGATAAAGGACTTTTGTCGGTAGGCGATTCCGTTGCAAAATACATGCCCGAATATGAAAGCGGGCAATGGAAGAAAATTCGATTGTCGCATTTGATGAGCCATTCGTCGGGTGTGCCGGATTTGCGGAGACGATTGAATCGCGAGCAAATGATTTATGCCACCGATGAAGAAAGCGTTGCTTATTTGGACACGCTTCGCACGTTTCATTTTGAACCCGGCGCAGCTTATGAATATGTGAACCCCACTTTTTTGTTGCTTGGCAATATCATCGAACGTGTTTCGGGCGAAAAATTCGAGGAATTCCAACAAAAGAATATTTTTGGACGTGTGGCGATGAGGGCAATCTACTTTTCTCCCGATATAGTTATTCCCAATATGGCTCATGGCTATGTGAAAAATACTTCCGGAGGCGAGCACGACAACAGCAACAAAGTGTCGTTTGAAGGCAAAATCGTGCGTAGCGATTCTGCATGGAAAGAATATGACTATGGCGAAGAAACTTTTTTCGCGACAAAAGCCGACGGCGGGATTTATACTTCGACGCACGATTTCCTGAAATGGGTGGAGGCTTTGGAATCGGACAGCGTGATTAGCCGTCGGGCAAAGGAATCTGCCTTTTCTGCGCATGTGCCGGTGTATGGGAGCAAGTACAGTTCGTATCAGAATCGGCCGAATACGTGGTATGGGTATGGATTTTTCATAGACCGCACGCCTAACTATCCGGAAAAAGTATATCACACGGGGGATAATGGCGGATTTCAGAATTATGCGGCAATGTATCCGAGATGCGGCGTGGCAATCGTTTTATTTGCGAATCGGAATGATTTCGACCGTTGGGCATTGGTAAAAGAGATAGACAAGATATTGCAAGAAGAGGGCGCATTCGAAACGTGCGATTAAAAAAATAAACCGGAATAGATATGATTGAATACGTAAAAGGCGAATTGGCAGAGATAACTCCCGCTTATGCAGTGGTCGATTGCAATGGAGTGGGGTATTTTCTCAATATATCATTGAACACGTTTGCAAAGCTTCAAAACGAGAAACAGGCAAAATTGTTTGTGCATGAATCGATTCGCGAGGATGCTTACGTTTTGTTCGGCTTTGCCGAGAAGCAAGAACGCGAATTGTTTGCACTTTTGATTTCGGTGTCGGGCGTTGGGCCGAACACTGCGAGAATGATTCTGTCGTCTTTTTCAGTTGCCGATTTGCAATCGGTCATAGCTACCGGAAACGTGAATTTGCTGAAAGCGGTGAAAGGCATCGGCGCAAAAACCGCCCAACGCATAATTGTTGATTTGAAAGATAAAATAAAACAGGGGGATAATCCGTTAATACTACAATTGGAAAGCAAGTCGGAAACATACGAAGAGGCGGTTGCCGCCCTCGTCATGCTCGGATTCCCCCAACAAGCTGTTCAGCGAGCTGTCGGCAAGTTGTTGAAAGATAATCCGGCAGAAAAAGTTGAAGACGTTATAAAATTGGCGCTGAAAATATTGTAGCATCCGTAAGTTTTGCCGGATGTATTTTTTTCATCCGGCGAGTAGAAACAATAGGATGTCGCATATCTGAATGAAAAAATTTGGATTGAAAAAATATTTTTGGGCTGTCGCATTCGGGATTATGATTTATTCCGTGTGCGAATTTGCCGGATATGCGCAGTATAAACAGTCGGACAAAACAACTCCGCCTCCCATACTTTTTTCGGGCAGAAGCGAAGCGCAGGATTCGTCGCGATTGCAATACGACGTAAAGCCGACTGTCACTCCGGGATACGATGAGCTTTTGAATGAAGAAGGATACCCCATCGATTTGAAAGATCCTTCCAATATCACGATGGAGCCTGTTTATGATTATGAAACAGACACTTATGTCATTCATACGAAAATCGGCGAGCGAGAAATCACGACACCTTTCATTCTTTCGGCATCGGAATATGAAAACATGGAAATGAGAAAATCCATGATGGATTATTACCGAAAGAAAAATTCAGAACTATACGAGCAAAAAGACAAGGAAAAATTCAATCTGCTGGACATGAAATTCGCCCTCGGGCCGTTGGATAAGGTGTTTGGCCCGGGCGGAGTGCAATTGAAGACGCAAGGTTCTGTCCAGATACAAATGGGAATAAAATCGAACAAGACCGACAACCCCGCATTGCCGGCAAGCGCACGGCGGAAAACGTATTTCGATTTCGATCAAAAGATACAAGCGACGGTGGACGCGTCGGTGGGCAGCAAGTTGAAATTCAACATGACGTACAACACGGATGCGACGTTCGACTTTGATTCAAAAAATTTGAAACTGAAATACGACGGTGAAGAGGATGAAATCATAAAATCGATTGAGGCCGGAAACGTGTCGATGACAACAGGTTCTTCTCTCATTCGGGGAAGCACTGCATTGTTCGGTTTGAAAACAACAATGCAGTTTGGCAAATTTACGATTACGGCATTGGCTTCGCAGCAAAATTCGGAAACGCAAACCGTCAACACAAAAGGCGGCGCGCAGACAACGGAATTTTCTATCAATGCCGACGATTACGACAAAAACCGGCATTTTTTCCTTGGTCATTTTTTTCGAGACAATTATGACAATTTCGCGTCGAAGCTCCCGTATGTGTCGTCGGGCGTGAATATTACCCGCATAGAAGTGTGGATTACGAATCAGCGGGGCACTTACGACGAAGCCCGCAATATCGTCGGATTTATGGATTTGGGCGAAAACCGCGTGTTGTCCAATACGCATTGGGTTGCCGACATGTCGGCGGCAAATCCGCGCAACAATGCGAATAATTTGCTCACGGAGATAAAGACAAATTATCCTGATGCCCGCCAGATCAGCCAAGTGTCGCAGGCTTTGGAGCCGTTGACGGCCTATGGGATAGAAGGCGGTCGCGATTATGAAAAAATCGAAAGCGCGCGGCTGCTTTCGTCGTCGGAATACAAATTAAACGAAACTTTGGGTTACATCTCCCTAAATGCGGCGCTAAATGCGGATGAAGTGCTTGCCGTGGCCTATGAATATACGTATCAAGGACAAGTGTATCAAGTCGGTGAATTTTCCAGCGATGTTTCCGATTCGAGCCAATCGCTTTATTTGAAACTTTTGAAAGGTTCTACCGTGTCGCCCCAATTTGCCAATTGGGATTTGATGATGAAAAACGTATATTCCCTTGGCGCATATCAAGTGCAAAAGGAGAATTTCAAATTGAACGTGAAATATCTGAGCGATTCGACCGGCACGACTGTGCAATATTTGCCGGTCGATCCGATACGCAACAAGCCGTTGCTTCAAGTGCTGAATGTCGATCGCTTGGATTCCAACGAGGAAAGCAATCCCGATGGCTTTTACGACTTCATAGAGGGATATACGATCATTGCTTCGCAAGGAAAGGTGATTTTCCCTGTGGTGGAGCCGTTCGGGTCGTATTTGGAGAGCAAAATCACCAATCCTGCGGATGCAGAAAGGTATTGTTACCACGAACTTTACGATTCGACGCAAACGATAGCAAAGCAATTTCAGGATAAAAACAAATTTATTTTGGAAGGCGAATATCAGGCATCTTCGGGCTCGACGATTCGACTGAATGCGATGAATGTGCCGCGAGGCTCTGTCGTAGTGACGGCCGGCGGCGTGACGCTTACGGAAAACAGCGATTACACCGTGGACTACAACATGGGTATCGTGACAATTACCAACCAAAGCATCATTGATTCGGGCACGAATATCAGCGTGTCGCTCGAAAACCAATCGATGTTCAGCACGCAACGGAAGACGCTGCTCGGCTTGGACATGAACTATGAAGTCAATAAAGACTTCAATATAGGCGCGACGTTGATGCATTTTTCCGAAAAGCCTTTGACTGAAAAGGTGAATTTGGGGGATGAATTGATAAACAATACTATATGGGGACTGAATTTCTCATATAATAAGAACTTCATGTGGCTGACAAACTTGCTGAATGCCATCCCGACAGTCAATGCCACCGCGCCTTCGACCGTAAGCGTGCAGGCTGAATTCGCGCAATTGATACCGCATAAGAAAAAAACCGGTACAAATTCGGGAAGTTCCTATTTGGATGATTTTGAAACATCGCAAAACACAATCGACATACGCTCGCCTTATTCTTGGTTTCTTGCGTCGACGCCCTATGATCCCTCGGGCGGCATGTTCCCGGAAGCCGGCTTGTCGAACGATGTCGCTTATGGCAAGAATCGCGCTTTGTTGGCATGGTACTATATCGACCGCATGTTCACGCAAAAAAACTCGTCGCTTTGTCCCGCTTATATCAAAAACGATTTGGAGCAATTGTCGAGTCCCTATGTTCGGGAAGTGACAACGCGCGAAATTTGGCCGAATCGTGAATTGAATTATGGCGAAGCCTCAGCAATCCAAACGCTGAATTTGTCGTTCTATCCGACGGAACGAGGACCGTACAATCTCGACGCAACCGACATAGATGCGGAATTCAATCTTTTGAATCCCGAAAAACGTTGGGGCGGAATCATGCGCAAGTTGGACAATACCAATTTCGAAACGTCCAATATCGAATATATCCAATTCTGGATGATGGACCCGTTTGCCGTCGAAGGCGATAACATCGAAGGAGGGGATCTGTATTTCAATCTTGGCGAGTTGAGCGAAGATATTTTGAAGGACGGGTTCAAATCGTATGAAAACGGCCTGCCCATCAATGGCAGCACGGAGGGCACGAGAGAGACCGTGTGGGGGCGTGTGCCGCTCGAAACATCGCTCACCTATGCTTTCGACAATACGGCCGGAGCTCGCGCAAACCAAGATGTCGGGCTTAACGGCTTGTCGACAGCGCAGGAATTTGAATTCCCGACGTATAAAAATTATTTGGATGCGTTGCGGTTGAAGCTTTCTCCCGAAAAGATCGCCGAAATGGAATCCGACCAATTTTCACCTTTCAACGATCCCTCAGGCGACAATTATCATTATTTCCGCGGCTATGACTACGACGAGCAGCAGAAGACGATTCTCGAACGCTACAAGCGTTACAACGGCACAGAGGGCAACTCGCTGGGCGAGGACGACCAGCGCGACCAACTCTACCAATCTTCGCGAAGCGTTCCCGACGTGGAAGACATCAACCAAGACAACACGCTGAACGAATACGAGCGCTACTACCAGTATCATATTTCGTTGCGCGAAGAAGATATGGAAGTCGGGCAGAATTACATCACCGACCGTCAGACAGCCACAGTGAAATTGGCAAACGGGAAGAGTCAGGAAGTGGTGTGGTATCAATTCAAGATACCTTTGCGCGATTATGAGAAGGTGGTTGGCTCCATATCCGATTTTTCGACTATCCGGTTTATGCGCATGTTCCTTACCGGATTCAAACAGCCTGTGCATTTGCGCTTCGCGACGCTCGAACTTGTCAGGGGCGATTGGCGCACTTACGATTATAATCTGAATATGCGCGGCGATGCGCCGGCAGAAGGCGAATTGGACATGTCGGTGGTCAATATCGAAGAAAACGCCGGACGCGAGCCGGTGAACTATGTGCTTCCTCCGGGAGTGAATCGCATTGTCGATCCGGGGCAATCGCAAATCACCCAACTGAACGAACAAGCCTTGTCGTTGAAATTGACGGGCTTGCAGCCGGGCGATGCGAGAGCTGTGTATAAAAACACATCGATGGATTTGCGCTTGTACAAACGTTTGCAAATGTTTTCTCATGCCGAACGGTTTATCGACGATGTGGCCGGCGACTTGCAAGATGGCGATTTGGCGGTATTCCTCCGTTTAGGAACGGACATTAAGAATAATTATTACGAATATGAAGTGCCATTGCGTTTGACTCCTCCGGGACGGTATAATACGTACGATACGAATCAGCAATACATCGTATGGCCGGAAGAAAATTTCATGGACATTGAAATGAGCGTGTTCACGGAATTGAAGAAGGCGCGCAACAGGGCGAAACACGATGATACCCAACATGTCTCCAACACGACGCTTTATACCGGATACGATCCGAACCATGAAGGCAATAAGGTCAGCGTGCTGGGCAATCCGTCGTTGAGCGATGTGCGTGTCGTGATGATTGGCGTGCGCAATAATTCCAATAAAGAGAAAGACGGTGAAGTGTGGGTGAACGAAATGAAAGTGACCGACTTCGATGAAGATGGCGGATGGGCAGCAAAGGCCAATGTGAATTTGGGCATCAGCGACGTGGCGACAGTGAATTTTGGAGGACATGTAGAAACGATTGGTTTCGGCAATGTCGATCAGAATCTGTCTTCTCGCCGGATGGACGATTATAAGCAATACAACATCGCGACGCAAGTCGATTTCGGCCGGTTCTTGCCGGAAAAGGTGAAATTGAAAGCGCCGGTTTATTATTCCATTTCGAAAGAAAAGATATCTCCGAAATACAATCCGTTGGATCAAGACATATTGTTGAAAGACGCGTTGGCGGATGCAGCCGACGAGGCCGAGCGCGATTCGATTCGGAATTATGCCATTGAGCAAACCACGGTGAAGAGTTTCAGCCTTTCGGGCTTTAATTTCGGTGTGAAAAGCAAGGTGCCCATGCCGTGGGATCCGGGCAACTTCACGCTGAATCTTTCATTCAACAAGCAAGAAAACATATCTCCGACCGTCGAATACGAGCATATCAATGATTATAGGGGCAGCTTCCAATATAGCTATTCTCCTTACGTGAAGCCGTTTAAACCGTTTTCGTTTATTAAGAGCAAGTCGAAAAACTTGAAATTCTTCAAAGATTGGGAATTGAATTATTTGCCCACTTCGATTAATTTCTTGACAAATATGTCGCGTTACTACTACGAGTTGCAGTCGCGCAACGAAGCCGACGTGGAAGTGGACGTGCCGGTGTCGGTGAGCAAGAATTTTTATTGGGACAGGCAATTTGCGCTGACGTGGAATATGACGCAGTCATTGTCGTTGTCGTTCAATTCCAATACGATGGCGCGCATTGAAGAGGCAATCGGCGCTGTCAACAAGAAATTGTTCCCCAATGAATATCGGGAATGGAAAGACACCGTGATGCAAAGCATAAAAGATTTTGGGACGCCATGGAATTACAGCCAATCGTTTACGGCTTCCTACAAAGCTCCGTTCAACAAAATTGCTTTCCTCGATTTCTTGAATGGAAACGTCAGCTACAATGCCACTTATCGATGGGATCGCGGTGCCGACATCGATGGCGAAGTGGTGGGCAATTCGATTGCAAACAATGCCGTTTGGAATCTCGATTCGAAAATCAATCTCGAAACGCTATACAATAAAAGCAAGTACCTGAAAGAAGTGAACAAGCGATTCGCCTCCAACACGCGCGGCTCGCAGCGGGAGCGCAAGCCGAAGAAATTCCAGCGCACTTATCAATTGAAAGATACGTTGATCGATGTGAAGCATAATTTGCGTAGCAAGAAGGTGAAAATTTCTGCGACGACGCTCGATGGGAAGCCATTCACATTGAAAACGAAAATTGTCGACGAAAACAGGCTGCAAATCCTTTCCACCGGCAAAGAAACCGTGAAACTTGTCGTGACGGAAGATTTGACGAAGGATGTGAATATCTGGAAAGAAATAGCCGACTATTCTACGCGCTTTGCCATGTCGGTGCGCAGCGCAAGTTTCAGGTGGCGCAATACGCGCACGTCCAATATCCCGCAATTTGTTCCCGAAGTGGGCGATTTGCTCGGGCAAAGTAAAAACTACGGGCCGATGTCGCCGGGATTGGATTTCGCGTTTGGCTTCACGGACGAATCATATTTGGAGAAGGCGATGAAGCGCGGTTGGCTGCTTGGCGATGAAAACCAAACTACTCCTGCCATATTTTCGCGCACGACTGAATATAATTTCGAGGTGCAATTGGAACCGATTCGAGGATTGAAAATACAACTTACAGCCAATCGCACAGACAACCGCACGAATCAGATTCAGTTCATGTACGACTATATGCCAACTTCGCGAAATGGCAGTTTCACCATGACTACTTGTGCCATAGCAACGGCCTTGCGTGGCGCGTCGGCGAAAGATGGCTACAATAGCGACGCGTACAATAAGTTCTTGGAATATATTCCGCAGGTGGCTCAGCGATTGGAGGGCCAATACAAAAATATGAGGTATCCGAATGCGGGCTTCCTGAAAGGGTCGTCCTATGCAGGGCAGCCTTATAATGCGGAAAATGGAGGCGTGAATCAAGCAAGCAGCGACGTGATGATACCGGCATTCCTTGCAGCTTATACGGGCAAAGATCCGGCGAAAATCACGACATCGCCATTCCCTTCGTTGGCGCAGATATTGCCGAATTGGCGTGTCACGTACGACGGATTGATAAAAATCGGCAATTTGAGCAAAATATTCCGAAGCCTGACGTTGACACATGCTTATCAATGCACGTATAGCGTAGGGTCGTTCTCTTCCTATCTGAATTGGGTGGATGCCGGCGCCGGCGATTACGGGTTCACGCTCGACGAACTGACGCAACGGCCTGTCCCGTCGTCGCCCTACAATATTTCGTCGGTGTCGATTACCGAGCGTTTTGCTCCGCTTCTCGGACTTTCGGCCACGCTCTACAACAATTTGACGCTGAATGCGGAATATCGCGACAGCCGGACGCTGACGTTGAATTCCGATGCGGGACAGCTTGTAGAGGCTTCCCAAAAGGCAGTGACGGTGGGCGCCGGTTATAAAATTGCAAATTTCAACACGATATTGAAGCTGAAAGGAAGTCAAAAAGGAATTAGCAACGACTTGACGCTGAATGCCGATTTCTCATTCCAAAACAATCAAGCTTTGATTCGGAAAATGCAAGAAGGCACGAGCCAAGCCACGAGCGGCACGCGGTCGATTGCAATCAATGTGACGGCAAGCTACGTGTTGAGCAAGCGCATCACATTGTCGGCTTTCTTCGACCATCAAATAAACAAACCGCTGATTTCGTCGAGCGCTTACCCGACGGCAAACAGCAATTATGGCATCTCCGTTAATCTTTCTTTGGCGCAGTAGGATATGAAGAAAAGGCAGCAAAAGGTGGCTCGTTCGCGTGAAAAACAATCAAAGCCCGACGACAAGACGGCGACACGCATCGTCGCGTTTTATCGGCGGCATTTCAAAACGGCGAATGCCGCGATATTGCTTTTTATTTTTGCGGCATGTTTTTTTGTACGGTTGAATTGCATCGTGCATAAGACGGAATTGCATTCCGACGAAGTGTTTTCCATGATGCTGAGCACGTGCAATCCTTACTACAATCATGCATTGCCCGATGGCGATTATAGCGGAGAGGAATTGAAACGGCTTGCCGTGTTGTCCGGCGAAGACGGCTTGCGGGGCGCTGTGGCCGACATCGCGCAATTGTGGCGCAATAATGGCGACGCGCCGCATGCCAGCCTCTACTATATGGTTTTGCGCATGGCATTGATTGGGTATGATTCGTTTGATGTGCATGAATATGCCATGCGGGGCGGCATCTTGAATTTGTTGTTTTTTTCGCTCTCGTTTTTCTTTTTCTACAAACTTTTAAGACGCATATTCGGTGATCGGATGCTGCTGGTCTATGCAGGGCTGGCAGTTGCGTTTTGCAACGTTCTTTCCATACGCAACACGATGCTCGTGCGCGAGTATCAAATGGCGGAAACGGCTGTGATTGCATTGACGTGGGCGGCGGTGGACCTTGTTTGCCGTTTGAGGGAAGGAAAAAACGTTCCGTGGCGGAGAGTGGTCGCCTTGCTTGCCGTTTTGTCGGGATGTGTCGTGTCGCTTGGATATTTCAATGCCATTTATGTCATTGCGTTGGGGATTGCTTTGATGGCAGCTTGCGTGCGCTACGGCTATGGCGCGAAAGGAATTGGGATGGTGGTGTTGGCCGGAGTGGCAGGCGTGTTGTTTGCATGGATGCTGTATGCCGGTTTTTTCAATTTCCTTTTCCATGAGACCGTTCATAAGGCAAAAGCGTTCCACAACTTCGCCGGCAGCCTTTCGATTGTTTTCGGCAGGGATTTGCCGCGGTTGATGTATTTGTCCTATTGCTATTGGATTTTGATTGCGGTGGCATTGGTGGCATTATGTTCGAAGAATGGCTTGAAATCGCTGTTGAGCAGTCGTTATTTCGTATGGCTGCCGATTATAGTGTTGGTTTGCATGCCGCTCATACAGTATGCGTCGGTATTGAAGCATCCGCGTTATTATTATAGCTTGCTGCCTGTGTTGTCGCTGATTGTGCCGCAATGTTTGTCGGTCATGTCGGTGTTGTGGCGCCGCTATTTCGGATTGCTTATTTTGCTGTTTTTCCCGACTGTCACGGCGAGGCTGCAATTGAGGGAGCAGTACGGATGGGGCAACTTGTCGCATGAATTGTCGCAACCGGCAACGTTCTATAAATTGAATCCGAACGAATTGGCGCAGTTGCTTCCGGTGCTTTCCGACGATGTGCGCTATGGCGTGGCGAATGACTCCCAATTGGAAGATTTGATGCGTTTGGGAGAGAAAAGGCGTGTCGTCTCCAAACCCGGGAAGTGGAGTGCCGGCGATTTTGAATATACGGGGCATGTGGTTTGGAATAGGAATATTTATTTGTATGATATAGAGTATGTCGGGAATCGTGAATAGCTTCGGGCGATTGCTCGTGTTGGGATTGGTGGCATGGTGTGCGTCGTGTTCAAGGCCGTCGGGAGATGGCTATGTGTTGGAGGGCGTCTTGCCTTCGTCGTTGGCTTCTGCCGACACGGCTCGCTTATACGTTCTTATGCCCGAATACCGGCAATTGGTGCTTGTCGGTGCGGACAAAATAGACTCTTCCCGTTTTTGCTTCACGGGGCATTGCGATGTGCCGGTGGAAGCGTTTGTGACGATTGGCAATGACTCCGTGGCATATTGTTTGGTGCTTTCCAACAATCGCCTGACAATGCGGATCGATGGCGACGGCTATGCCGTAAACGGGTCGGAAAGCAATCGGAAATTATCGCAGCTTTTGGCCAAGAAGACGGCAATGGAGGAAAAGCGTGGCGAGTTGCAAGCGGCATATCGGGAGATGGCGGCCGATTCCACTTTGACGGAAGTGCGCGAAGACTCTCTTTTGCGTTGCTATCGCGCGGAATTGACTGATTTCCAACAAGCGGTGACTGTTGCCGTTATGGAAAATGCAGACAGATATCCATTGATGGGGCGCGTCGCGTTGCGGTCGTTTCAAAAATGGTTGACGCAAGAACAGGCGGATTCGCTCGCCGCTGTGCTGAATCTTGCATCGACACGATGATGTGAAGCCGGAACCTCGGCAAATCCATCAAGTTTGCAAAAGGGTAGTCTGCGCTATTGCGCGGCACAGGAGCGGAGGGACTGCCGTATTCCGGCATGCCGGAGATATATTGAATGATGACAACAGTTGCGCCTTATAGTTGAAAGTCGGAAACGCAGCGATGTTTTTCTCCATGCTTTAAAAATGAAATTTCTCCATAGGTCAACAAGTTTATTCCCATCTTTTTCTGCTATCCCGAAATAATAGAGGAAGAAAGTTTTTGGTTTTCACCCTTTTGCGTATCTTTGCAAAGGTTATACCGTATAAGGAGATTTGCTATGGAGAAGAAAGAAGAAATGGTGAAAGAGCAGCCGAAAAAAAGCAAGATGGAAGAACTGGATGAAGAAGCCAAGAAACAAGGGAAGAAGGTAAGCAAGACTTGGGAAGCCATGATGCGGCTGAAAGGAAGCCTGATAGTAAATGACCCAAAATTCTTGCTGTAAGCATGAGGGTTCTTTTAGATACCAATATTTTTGTATACATGAGTACCGATCCCGAATATCTGAGTCGGGATGTGCTGTCGCTCTTGAAAGAGCCGGACACTCTGCTTTTCATCAGCGCCGAGTCCGTGCGCGAACTGATAGTGGGCTATCGCAACAAAGGCTTGTGCTCCAAACGATGGAAAACAGCAGAGGATATGGTAGCCGCCATCGAAAACGAATTTTATATTCAGATTCTCCCCTTGAAGAAAGAGCATATGGCGACTTACGCACGTATGGAAATCAATGAGGCACAAGGCCATAAAGATCCGTCGGATCATGTCATTATTGCTCATGCCATGACAGAACGTCTTTCGCTCATATCGAGTGATACACGCTTTGAGTTTTACCGAGGTCAAGGGCTTGACTTGATATTCAACGAAAAATAAGTTCGCAGCGCAGGACATATCCTCCATTTGTTTCTTCCCGCCTCTCTCCCCACTGTGAAGAAGGGCAGGACGTTTGTTTTCCTCACCGTTTAATTCCTAATGTCTGGTTTAAGCTGCAAATTATCAGCTATTTACACTTTTATGAATAAAGTCAATCGCAGAAAAAAGTTTGTTTGAAGTGAAAAAAACGGTGCAAATAGTCGTGTGGAAAGGTGAAAAAATATAAATTTGCGAGAAATAAAATTTTATTTGATGAAACCTAACGCCATCGACGAAAAAGAATTGCGGCAAGCCTTGCCGATAGGGACGATCTTGAAAAGTCCGAAATATGATTATCGCGTAGAGGAAGTATTGGGGAAAGGCGGCTTCGGCATTACCTACAAGGTGTCGACAACCGTCCTGTTCGGGAAAGTTCCGATATTCACCTACTTTACGGTGAAGGAGCATTTTGTGAAAGACGCTTGCGAGCGCGACGCCGACGGGGCGGTGAGCTATTCACGCCCGTTGCAGTCGCGGGTGGAGGAAAGCCGCAGCGACTTTTTGTCGGAAGCGCGCCGGTTGAACGAGATCAGCGGCCAAAATCCCGGAGTAGTTCCGGTGAACGAAGTGTTTGAGGCGAACAACACGGTCTACTACGTGATGGAATACCTCAACGGCGGAAGCCTTCGCGACTTGGTGGAGGAGCAAGGCGCTCTTCCGGAGCGGGAGGCCGTCGCCATCATCCGGCAAGTGGCGAACGCGGTCGACTTTCTCCACGGCTACAACATCAACCACCTCGACATCAAGCCTGACAACGTGATGTTTCGGGCCGACTACCATAGCGGCGACCGCCTGCCCGTGCTCATCGACTTCGGGCTGGCGAAGCATTTCGACAAGAAAGGCAACCCGACGTCGAGCATCCGCGTTCAGGGATGCAGCGACGGTTATGCGCCGGTGGAGCAGTATTCGGGGCTGACGAAATTTTCGCCGCGTGCCGACATTTACGCGCTGGGCGCGACGCTCTACTACATGCTCGTCGGCCGCCGTCCCGTGACGGCTACGGAGATAGAGCCGGGGATGGTCGAACGGTCGTTGCCGCCGACGCTCTCTGCTCCGACACGCGCCGCGATAGTCCGCGCGATGGCTTACAGCCAGTTCGACCGCACGGCCACGGTTGCCGACTTCCTTTCCGACCTCGACGGCTCAGGTATTCCGTCGACCGACGTCCAAACGGTTTCCGGCGAATCGGAAAGCGGATTGGAGCAGCCGGCCGGTGGCACGGACGAGAATGCCACGCGCGTCATCGACAACGGCAAGCCGTCATCGGCGACGATGCAACCGCCTTTCCGCGAGGAGGAAGAAGTGAAGAAAAACGATGCCGGCTCAACGGAGGTGATTGGAGAAAGATGGCAGAATCCGATGTCTGACGATGATGACGAAACGCCATCGCGGCGAAAATACCTTTGGGCGATTATAGCTGTGGTTTTTGTCGTTGCGGGAGCAGCCGGCACGTGGTATTTCTTCAATGGCAAGAAGGCTGCCGAAGCCGACATTCAGGTTGTGGCCGACGATTACGCCGAGTATAAGGAAATTTGCGACTCTTGCGAATGGCTTATCAACAACAGCACGTCGGGCGATACCGACAATTTGCTTCGCGCCAAGGAGCTAATGTCGGAGATTGTTTCGATGGAGGACAAGTATGCCGACTATTCCGGTGGCGATTATTCGTTCGATTTCAGTTCGCAGTATGGCGAAAACTTGTATGCCAAGCTTGCCGAGGCCCACGACGCTTGGGTGGAAGCAGCCGAAGCGCAAATCAATTTCACAGGCGACCGCAATCAAGCATTGGAATACTACCGCTTGGCCTATCGGCTGCTGAGCGATTCGGCCACTGCAGCGGCCATCGGGCGGCTTGAACAAGGATATTAGCCCCCTCCCATGAGCAGTTTCGCGATGAAACGGTGGCAAACGGCATTGGCGGCGTTTTTTGTAATCGCTGCGAGCTTATTGGCCGGTTGCTCGAAAGCGACGGATGCGCGGCTTGTAGCTGCCGACAGCCTGATGGCCGTGCGCCCCGACAGCGCGCTTGCCATCTTGCAGGCAATCGCTCCCGAATCGTTGCGTGGAAAGGCCAATAATGCCTATTACGCCTTGCTTCTGACGCAAGCGCAATATAAAACTTATGTTCCCATCACGTCCGATTCGCTCATCGATGTGGCTGTTCGCTACTACGACAATGCCGGAGATGCCGAGAAGCGTACCCGCGCTTACATTTTCAAAGGTGCCGCATTGAACGAAATGGGCGACCATCTTGCTGCCATCGAATGGTATAAGAAAGCTGAAACGGTGGCCGATACCGGCGACTACGAAAACCTCGGCTATATCCACATGAGGTTGGGGGAACTTTATAAGAATACATTTATAGGAAGTGGGGAGGATATTGCCAACTATAAAGAAGCCTTGCGCTACTATCGGCTTGCCGGCGACACTAAATACCAGCAAGTGTGTTTGAGTATGATCGGCGGGCTTTACAGAGGGAGTAGCATAGATAGCGCGTTTCTGTATCTACGTGAAGCGCTTCGGATATCAAGGGAACAAAACGATTCCAATCGTATTTTCTATAATATGGGGATGTTGTCGCGTGCTTATTTTATTGATTCGCAAGCTGTGCGAGCCAAAGACATGGCGGTGCGCGTTATCCGCGAAGGGCGGTGCTACCTCACCGACAACAATCCTTACTATGATGCTGCAAATGCCTATGCTCGCTTGGGCATGGTCGACTCTGCGAAATATTATTTTTTGCAACGAACGAAACGTTCGGAATTGCTTCCGCCGGAAATTGTTTCGGAATTGTTGACACGTATTAATATGGCAAAAGCTTTGGGCGACTATCGCGCAGCATACGTTTATTATGATTCTGTCAATTCTTATGTAGATAATGTAACAAGTCATTCGTTGCAACAAAATTTGTTTGAATTAGAGCGGCGATATGACAAAAAGCAATTGGAAGTAGAGAATATTGAAATGCGTCATCGCAACATGATACAAGCGATCTTTATTGTTGCGATTTGCATTACAGTAGCCGGTGGATTTGTGGTTTTGCATCGACGAAAACGTCGACAGCTGCAAGAAGCCTATATATTGCGCGATAAAATTCAAAGAGAGCACAGCGACGCGATTAAAACCATTTGCGAAAAAGAAGCAGTGTCGGCTGAATTAAAGCATTCGCTTGAAATGCTATTGGATACGATCAAAGAAGTGATCAATTGTTCTTATCTTTATGGAAACAAAGCGACTAAATTCGTTGATAAATTCCATCAAATAGTAGAGCTCAACAATCCCGATGCAGATTTTTGGAAACATATTGAATATTATGTCAATGTCTCTTTCCACGGATTATTGCATAGGATAAAGGAAGAATATCCAAATTTGCGCGAACATGAGATTAAGTTTATAAGCCTTGTTGCTTGTGGATTTTCTACTGTGGAAATTATGGTTTGCATGAATTATACCAACGAACACACAGTAAGCAACAAACGGCTGACGATTGTGAAAAAAATGGGGATCGATACGTCGTTGGACGATTTTATTAAAAAGTATAAGATTTAGGGAAGTTTTCCTTTGTTTTTCGTTAAAATAAAGCAACAAAACAATCGAATGCGCAGAAATGCGCATTTTGTTTTTTATATGCTTGAAAAACAGATATATGTGAATTTAAGAATGCATGGTGAATGTTCGAAAAATAGGGAAGCGTTTTGTTAACTTTGAGAAAACAAATAGTATGTTTATGAAGAAAATTTTCTTTTTGCTTGTTGTAGTGTTTTTTCAATTGCCATTGTTGGCGAGAACTCAGCAAATATATTGTGTGAATATAACTCCTATGGGTGGCGATCGTACAGAGATTGGTGTTCCCAAAGTTTCGTACGATCCGGATATGCAGGTGCTTTCTGTGGCTTTTCAAGCATCCGGCGATTATATGCTCTATATAATTAATGGCAGCGGATTGGCAGAATGTGGTTTTCGGATAACAACGAACGGCTGTGTGCAAACATTTCAACTGCCGCCGCTTCCCGAAAGCGTGTATTTCGTAGTTATTACCAATGGCGATAGCGCCTATAAAGGGATATTGGATACAAGCGGATATTATTACTAACCTGTCAAATAAACCATTATGAACAAAAATTTAATTTTGAGTTTGTCACTTTTCGTGACAATGATTTGCTCCCCGGCTGTATCGGCTATCACAGCCGACGACTACAAGCTGAAAATGGATTCGGTGCTTGAAACTGTCGATTTGAGTTTGATTGACTCCGGCATTTTGGAGGGCTATGGGTTCTCTTTGATCTCTCCGTCGCAACTTGACGGCATTTCTACGGAGAATTGTGTCAATTCCGACGTAGTTCAGATGCTTTACAGCGGTCTCTACGATTCGCAAATCAATGGAAATCAATTGCCATCGATGTCGCAATTCAACGATGACACAGACGACGATGCTGCTCGAATCGTTTATGTCGACTACAATCAATTGGATCCGGATGCTGAAAGCAAAGGCTGGATAAAGATTATAGACGAGCAGATTATATTAGTGCCTAATAAGCCGTCGCCTTTCATCAAAAAACGGTGTTTCGCAGTTGCGCCGTTCAATTCAGAATACCTGACGGGCAATGTGTCGATTCGTTTCACCAATGATCATCTATATACGAACGTCGACGCGGCGATCACTAAAATTGAAGTAAAGAGCGATGAAGACGATGCGTATGCAAATGTGCCATTGGAAAGCTCATGGAATCATGATTTTGAGACGGCGGGAAAGCATGAGATTTATATTCGGGTGACTTTTTCCGATGGAAAAGTAATGACAAGCCGCAACCAGATTCACGTGCAGCGGATCACAACACCGCGCACGGTGAATGGTAAACTATCAACTGTCGAATTTTTGATTCGCGAAACGTCTACGCAATCTGCCGGAATGATTGAGACAATTTTTTTGAACGAAGCAACAAACGGTAAATTCATTCGACCGCTCATCATCGTTGGCGATGTCGACTTGTCGACTTTGACAGGGAGCGGCAGAACAATCAGCTTGAACGATATTCTCGGGCTTGAAGGCATGCAAGCCACAATCGAGCAGCTCGCTCAAATATTCGATATCGTTTATGTGACAGCAACCAATACCACAGACGATCTTCTGCGGCAAGGCGAAATGTTTCGCACGGCACTCCAATACGTCAATAGCAATCGTTTCACAGTGTCGGACGACAGCTATGTGGTAGGTTTGGGCACGGGCGGCGTAGTGGCTCGCATCGGGATGAACCTGATGGAAAGAGATCGCCAAGACCACCAAGTGCGCAAATTTATTGCGGTCAACTCTCCCTTTCAAGGGCTGAACATTCCTATCGCGTTGCAATTCATGATTAGGCAATTTGCTTCTGTTGCATCACAAGTTAAAGAATATAAAGCGAGTATCGATGTAGGGCAAGTGCAGAAGTACGCGGATATTCTGGATACTCCGGCTATGAAACAGTTGCTGTACTATCGGATAGATGATCAAATGTCAATGACTGCAACCGATCGTGTCGCTTTTCAAAACAATGCTTTAGTAAGCAAAAACCCCTCGCAGTGTGAGACTGTCGCTGTTGCGCAAGGAGGTGGTGATTTGTCAACAATGAGGATGCGATTAATTGATTTTGAGGATAAAATGTCTGTAACCGACTATCATAAATTGGGTTGGCTTGCACCGATTAGATGCAACTTTGACATTGATGGTTTTACATTATTGCCTGCAAGCAATGAATTGATTTATTATGGAGATGTGGATATTACGGTGAAATTATTTGCTTTGATTGGTATTAAAAAGATTTCTGAAAGTGAATTATCATATTCTTTAAATAATGCTAATATTTCATTAGATAGAAGCGGAGGCGTTTTCATTCCACCTTTTGAGATTCCTACAGTTGACAATCTTGCCAATATTCCAATTTTGAATTCGTTTTGCCTTGTGCCGACGGCAAGCGCATTGGATATCGACTACGACGAATATGCGGATTTGAGTTTGTTGGAATTGAAAGAGGCATCGCCATTCGACCGTGCGCATTCGACCGTTGTTTCTTCGTATTATGGCGACATGACGGATTTGTTTCCTTATTTGACAACCGAATTAGTGCCGCATATTGAAGGAAATACGACAGAAGTGCTCGGTACTACAACCTTGACTGTTGCCAACATGCCTGATGTGCCATATATAAATTATACATGGAATTTTGCCAATAATAAGTTTAAAGTAGTTTCGCAAAACGGAGCGAGCGCAACCGTTGCGCCGCTTTCTTATGAATTTGGAACTTCCGACACCGTTTCTGTTTCGCCAAGTCTTGTTTTGCCAATTGCAGGCATTGATTTCTCGCAATTATCGATACCGGCGGTTCGGATTACAGCTGAGCATATTTTTATTGATGGCAACGATTGCATTTCGAACGAAGAAAACCGATATGAGCTATGGGCAATTCCCGAAGATGTGGCGACAGTCAATTGGACGGCAGCGCAAGGTGTCGATATTCAAAACAACGGCGACAATTCGATTAATGCCAGCGTGGAAAATATTGTGAACGATGCTTGGATAGAGGCATCGATGACTTCCTGCGGCGTTACGCACACATTCCGAAAAACGCTTAATTCCGCTGCTCTTGACACGGTGGAAGTTGTTTTGTTGAAACGATGGTGGAGTGAAGATTCACATTCCTATAAATATTATTTTCATATAAATGTCTATCCTGAATATCTCGACATCGACCAATTGGATTTTTGTTGGGATAACGATGTGGAAATAACACCGCCACCGTCTTTGTTGCATAGCATAAATGGATTGGCAGCGATAGAAACAGCCGGTGGCGGCTCGGTCGGCAATTGCATGAGGATAACTGGCGAAATAATTGTCAATCCGGATCTGGGTTTCCCGGAGATTGGCGTGGGTACCAATTCGCTTGAGCCTGAAATGCCGGATCCGATTCCCTTAGACCCGGAGCCTATGGATGCCAACGAAGCAGTCGTGACGATGCCAAGCGTTGATAGCAACGAGGTTGCCTCCGGTTATGTGACATGCTTGATTTCTGATGATTTCGAGCATAGCATAAAAGTGAAAATGCATGTAAGGTCGTCATGGACAGGTGTTTATCATTCTGCACCCAATCCGGTAACGTCAACGCTTTCAATAAGCCGCAAAGGGGAAAATGGAGAGGTGCTTTCTCCGAGCGTAGATGCGATGGCGTTGCTTTATAGCGATTTTGCTTTGGTGCGTTCGGTGGCGCTCGCCAACCCTACGACGCAGATGAATGTGAGTGATCTTCCCAACGGCACTTATTACTTGAACATTGTAGAAAATGGGGAGGTTGTTGACAGGCAAATCGTCATTATTCAGCATTAAAATCAAAAAATTAGAATTTGATGCAGTAAAATGGAATTTTATTTGTTTTGTTAAAAGAGATTTGTTTATTTTACAGAAATTTTAAACAATTAATAAGGTGGTGCTTATGAAAAAGACATGGTTGTTAATGGCATTTGCAGCGATTCTCGCTTTCCCTGCACGCGCAGCGGAGCCGGTTTCGCCTGCGGCGGAAAAGCGCGTTTTGCCGTGGCAAACGATGCGCGGCTACAAGGCGTTTGTCGACGTGGCCTACGGTTTTGCCGTAAGCGATGATTTTGACGAATTGAGCGACAAAATAATCGTTTCGACCTCCCACGGCTATCAATTCAGCAACTTCTTCTATTTGGGCGGAGGCATGGCTTTGGAGTACTATACGCAAGACGGATGGAAGAACGCGGCGTTTCCGTTTTTCGTGGAGAGCCGCATCAACCTGCTGAGCGACAAGCGCCTGCTTCCCTTCATCTCCGGTCGTGCCGGATATACATTGGGATGCCTGCATGGCGCCTACTTCGACATCCAATTGGGAGGACGATTGAAGTTGAAGCAACGCCGTGCCGTATATGCCGCGTTCACGCTGAGCATAATGCCTAACATGGAAGATGAAAGGGTAGACGCTGCCAACGGATTGGGCATCAGAGTGGGTTTGGAATTTTAAAGGCGAAGCATGTATAACATTTAAAACAGAAAGATATGAAAATCAGAATATTGGCTATTGCCGTATCGGCATTGTGGGCCTGTTCGCTGGCCGCATCGGAGCCGGCAGCGGCGAGCGAGGAATTGCGGGCATGGGAGCAACAGCAATGGCAAACGCGCCGCACGATGCGCGGCTACAAGGCGTTTTATGAAGCGGGGTATGTATTCACGCTCGACGACAATGATTGTTTTTTAGCTGAGTCATGTGTTCCGCCAGATTGCAACCGGCTGAGCTTGACTACATCGCAAGGCTATCAGTTCAACAATTTTTTCTACTTGGGAGCCGGAGCGGGAATGGAAGTGAACACTTACCGGAAAAGCAAAGGCGAAGAAGCCGGAGTGTCTGTCCCGATTTTTGCGGATCTCCGATTCAACATTTTGAACGACAAGAAAGTGCTGCCGTTTGTCGTTGTGCGAGCTGGCGGCTGTGTGGGATACTGGCGAGGAGCCTGCATCAATATGCAAGCGGGGATTCGGGTGAAGTTGGATAAAAAATCCCATGCGCTCTATGCGGCTCTCGTGTTTGATGGTCTTGTGGATGATAATGTAATTGATGGCTCTAGCGGTTTGGGGTTCAGGATAGGGTTTGAATATTAGGTGGCAAGCTGGGAATGAATTGTCCATCGGGCGGGAAGGCATCCGATGGGCGAGACAGCGGCTTGCAGGTCTTTCGGAAGCCGAAACGCATGCACGGAATGAATTGTTTCGGGCATGGGAGAGATAAACGACCGTTTCGGGATAACAGCTGATGTGGTTTTCCCCTGTGTTGCTGTTCAATCGGGCGGCAATGCAGGGGCTTTTTGTGGCGAAGGTGCGTTGAGGGTTGTGGGTTTAGGGTTGAGAGTTTAGGGGTGTGGGTTGATAGGTCGGTGATGCTGGCAAATATGTGGTTGTGCGCTGTTGAAGGTGGATACGTAGCAATGTCCTCCTCTGCCGCGCGTAAAGCGCGGATAGGGGAGGGCCGTAGGCGGAGGGGTTCGGAAATGGTTTAGAGTTGAGAGTTTATGGTTGAGTTGCGCATAACAGAGCGTTTCCCAATCTGCCGGTCTCTCAACTCTCATCCCTCAACCCTCAACTGAACAAAGCCGCTTTGCGGCTGTGGGTCAACCCCTTCGGCTCTGACGAGCCACTTCCCCTATATCGCCGGCGACGCGGCGACACAGGGGGAGACATTGCTACGTTTCTGCGTCAAGGAAAGTAAAAAGATCGGGAAAACTGGGAGAACATTGCTATGCCTCCCGATTGACTCTCGACCCTAAACCATGCAAAGCGGCCTAAAAATTTAAATTCACGCCACCCATGAACGTGGCTTTCGGCATGGGATATCCGGCCATGATCTCATAGCGTTGCGCCAAGAGGTTTTCGCCCTTCACGTAAAGGCTCGCGAAGCTGCAAAGCCGATAAGTGGCGCGCAAATTCCACAGCACGAAATTTTCCGTCGTTTCCACGCCTTGCCCGTTCGTCACGACCGACGTGTAAAGTCCGCCGACATACTGCACGCCCGTCGACACGCTCCAACGGCCGCGCGTGAAATCGGCACCGGCATATAGCTTGTGTTCCGGTGCGGCAATCACCGGATTTTCCATGTGCAAGAAACTGTAATTGGCATTGACGCTCCAATCGGAATTGACACGCCACGCCGCTTCCAGCTCGATGCCGCAATTCTCGATGCTGCCCGTGTTGACGTTTCGCGGGCGACCGTCCACGCGAACCGTCATGATCGTGTTGCTGCCGTTGATGTAATAGACATTCGCCCCATAACGCAAGCGGCCGCCGAGCAACCTCTGCGAGAACGACAGTTCGTAGTTCATCAGCCGTTCCGGACGCAAATCCGGATTTTGCGGCGGAAACATGTACATCTCCCGAATGGTCGGATTGCGGAATCCCTTGCTCACCATCGCTTTCAGTTCGGCCGTTTTCGGCAAATGGAAAGCCAAACCGCCTTGCGGCACCAGTTCTGTGCCGACATGAGAATGATGGTCGACGCGAAGCCCCACATTTGCCGACAGCCACGAACCGATGTTTTGGCGCACGTCGACATAGGCGGCAAACTCGTCTTGCTTCTTGTCGACCCCCGGCACTTCTTCGCCGGTTGCCACAACCTTGTTCCACGACCGGCCTCCAAAATGCAAATAGTCAAATCCGAGCGTAAGGCGGTTTCCGGAGAAAAACGCCGCGCTCTGATACCACGACACGCCCATCATCAAGTCTTTGGAGTTGAACCGATCCTCCTGCGGCGCCTCGCCGACGCCGTAGCCGTCGTTGATTTTGTGGCGACCCCAATTGTAGAACACGCTCAACGCTCCCGACGAACGCTCGTAGCGGTTTTGCAAAGCCGCCGAAGCCATTCCGCGCGTGATGCGCGAATCGTTGTCGAAAAGCGGTGCCGACACCGGTCCGGGATTCGACGCGTTGAAATGCGTCACGTTGACATCGCCATAGACATTCCACCGGTCGTTGAACTCCCATCCCAATTTGGCATAACCGCCGTATTGTTCGAATCCCATGTCGACGCGATGGCCGTCGGTGCGGTTGTAGGAAGCCGACACGACACTGGAAAAACGCCCGTGGCGCAAACGATTGGCCACTTCCGTTTCTACCGTCCCGTACGAGCCGGCAGCGGCATGCACGTCGGTCGCCACGCCGTCGGCCTGCTGCTTGCGCGTGACGATATTGACAACGCCGCCCATCGCATTGGAGCCGTAGAGCACCGATGCCGGTCCGCGCAACACCTCCACGCGCTCGGCGAGCATCGACTGGTAGGCATCGGATATGGGATGCCCGAACATGCCCATGTATTGCGGATGCCCGTCGATGAGCACCAGCATTTGGGCGTTGCCCCCGATGCCGCGCACATTGATGCTGCCGGCCGCCCCGTCGGAAACGCCGTAGCCCATCACGCCGCGCGAAGTGACGAAAAATCCCGGCACTTGCTCGTTGAGCACCGTGTAGAGCGACGGATCGTAGCGATTTTCTATCGCCGGCCGCCCGACCACGGAAAGCGTCATCGGCAAATGGCGCACGTCGGTCGCGTTGCGCGTGCCGGTGACGACTACCTCGCCCAATTCCTGACTCCGTCCGAGCGTGTCGGCCGGTTCTGCTCCCTGTCCTGCAACAGGCAAGCCTGCCCCCGCGAGGAGGCAGGCCAGCAAAAATGATTTTTTCATTGCAAATGCCACTGTCGTTATTTCAAATACTCACGATAGAACGCTTCGATTTTATCGAAAGGAATCTTTTCCAAATTGTCGTACAAATCCGTATGGACTGCATCGGGAACAATAAACAATTCCTTGTTGTCGCCTTTCAATGCCTTAAACACATCTTCGCTGAAATAGCGGGAATGCGCCTTTTCGCCATGCACCAGAAGCACCGCGCTGCGAATCTCGCCGGCATAAGCAAGGATCGGCATGTTGAGCAACGAAAGAGCCGAGGTGACATTCCAGCCTCCGTTGGAGCCGAGCGAGCGCTTGTGGTAGCCGCGCGGCGTTTTGTAGTAGGCATTATAGTCCTTCATGAATTGCGGAGCATCTTCCGGCAGGGTTTGCGGGACTCCTCCGGCAAGGGCATACGCGCCGTTGCGGTAGTCGTCGGTGCGTTGCGCATTGAGCTGCTTTTTCATTTCGTAGCGCGTATCGGCATTGTCGGCTTCGTCGAAATAGCCCTTTGCCGTCACCCGCGTCATGTCGTACATCGTAGATGCCACGGTAGCCTTGATGCGCGTGTCGATGGCAGCCGCATTCACCGCGAAGCCGCCCCACCCGCAAATGCCGAGAATGCCGATTTGCTCCGGATTCACATCCTCACGGGTTGAGAGATAGTCTACCGCCGCACAGAAATCCTCGGTGTTGATGTCGGGAGAAGCCACGTTGCGGGGCTGTCCGCCGCTTTCGCCCGTGAACGACGGGTCGAACGCAATCGCAAGGTAGCCGCGCTCCGCAAGCGTCTGCGCATAACGCCCTGACACTTGCTCCTTCACAGCCCCGAAAGGACCGCAAACGGCAATCGCCGCCAACTTGCCGGTCGCGCCTTTCGGCCGATACAAATCGGCTGCCAACGTGACGCCATAGCGATTATGGAACGTCACCTTGCCATGCTCCACTTTGTTGCTTTTGGGGAAAGTTTTATCCCATTCCTGAGTCAAATTCAATTGTTCTTCCATATCATTATTCGATTTTAATTGTTTGTCGGCCGGTTCTGCATTGCCCGTGGCGAAAAAGAAAATTCCGGCCAGCATCGCTGCGCTAAATTGAAAATAAAGTTTGTTCATACGCTTTTTTGATTTCTATGGCAAAGTTAATGCAGCTTCCGCCACACAAAGGTAGACAAATTACGGATATTATAACCTGAATTACAGTTTTGCCAAAGCCGCTGCCACACAAGCCGCAGATCAGTATTTTAGCGGATTGAGAGTTGAGGGTTGAGAGATGAGAGTTGAGAGACCGGTGAAATTGGGAGACGTAGCAATGTGGAAAAAGAGAAAAGACTGCGAAGTTGGCAAACGCGCAATGTCCTCCTCTGCCGCACGATAGCGCGGATAGGGGAGGTGCCGTAGGCGGAGGGGTTCGGCAAGAATCAACGTCGTAGCTTTGACAAGTTCGTGGAAAATAATCCTTGCGGATTATGTTGGCACCCCTACCCGCGCCAGAGCGCGGACTCCCCCTATTGCTTCGCAAACAGAGGGAGACATTGCGCGTTTGCCAACTTCGCAGTTCTCTCGACTCTCAACCATAAGCCCTCACGCCAATGTGGGAAACGCTTTGAAGAATTGCAACAATTGTATTGTTTCTTTCCTCAACTTCGTGCGGACAAATGTTTTCATCTTGCTGTCGGTCAGTTCCCCCAATCCATTTAGCATGTTTTTGTCGCTTGTCGCTTCAAGTTGGTCGATGCACATTTGCAGATACTCGTCCAACGGTTTTCCCGTGCGTTGTTCCACGATGTTGGCATTTACGGCAGTGTGGCGCTGCAAGAAAAACCAGCAGTCGAAAATGTCGCGGTTGGTCACTTCCGAGCGGTCCAACAAGGCGCAAAGCTTGTGTGCGAACATGTCCGGCAACGACATCACTTTCATTTCAATGCCAAGAAGATTTTTAATCTCATAGTGATTGTCAAACTCTCGGTTGGAAATTTCCACTTTCAGTTTTCGTTCGCCCGCGCCATAGTCGAGCACGATGATCGGTCCGTAGAATTTCATGGCTTCGTCGTCGATTTTTCCGTATTTCAACAAGATGCGGCGCATTTTCCCGAATACGGCTTCTTCCTTGCTTCTATCCAACAGGTTGAAGTCCAAATCGACAGAGAATCTTGGCAGATTGTAGAAAAACATCAGCGCGGTGCCGCCCTTGAATCCGAGGCAGACCGACAATTTCCTGTCCGAATAGATGTCTTTCAGTATCTGCATCATGAAAAATTTGTGCTTGTTGATGTCCATGCAATTCCTTCCTTATTTGTCGAACATTTTTTTCACTCTTGCTTCCATGCGTTTGTTGCCGTAGATAGGCAGCAATGCCATGATTTTTCTGTAATCCAACGGCCGCAGGTTGTCGAAATAATACTCCGCGTTCAGGTACATCGTGTCGAGAAACGCCCTTTCCGGCGTGGCGATGTTGATGAGCCCCTTGTTGTCAATGCCGCTTGTGTCGGCAAGGATTTCGCCTTTCACCTTTCGATAGCGGTATTCTTTTCCGTCTGCCTCCACTGTGCGGCTGAGATAGCCGGCACACGTCAGGCAACTGTCGTATTGAAACACCACGCCGGCTTTCTGAAGCACGTATTCCAACGAAAGATAGGACGGAGTGTAAAGCAAGCAAGCCAATTCTTCGGGATTGTAACCTTTCTTTGCATAGATTCCGCGGCGAGGATTTTGCAGCTTGCCTTCCCTCACATAGTAGTTGAGGCGTTTCGACAAGACGCCCTCTCTGCTTTCGCCTGTCAGCAGGGCTATCCCTGCCATTGTAAAGACGGTTTTAGGCGATTCGAAAAGCAATAGGAGTGTGTTGTTTTGTGAACCGTTCATCTAATTTTTTTAGTTTAATAGTTCATATCTGTTCGCAAAGATAATGCAAATCGAGTGCAAAAGCGCCAAACTTGTTTGAGCGATTATGCCGAGATGCAGCTTATCTTATACAAAG
>OIXG01001008.1_pt1 | contig 29920 bp, 29 predicted proteins | sample 1587731 | NCBI WGS metagenome assembly OIXG01 (sample SAMEA3888908, study PRJEB22519) | human gut metagenome | biome: human gut; feature: human-associated habitat; material: faeces | place: Denmark | collected 2010 | reverse complement strand
AAATCAGGCGGCGCTGGAGGAGATGATCCTTGCCATCCTGACAAAGAACCAGAGCTACCTGAAAAAGCAGCCCGAGCCGAAGCCTTCCACCGCACAGCAGGATGCGGCTATCTCCGCTGCATCCGAACCTATGCCGCCCGCAGACGGAGCAGAATTGGAACAATGGTTTGGCGGGCAGGATGGTGTGGCAGCGATCCTGAACTCTCTGAAAATGTTCGAGCAGGATTAAAAGCAAAGGACCGTTCGCGCCATGCGCAAACGGGTAAACCGTTATATAAAACTCCTTATAGACAAGTAAGGTGCGGAAGCCTCCGCACCTTACTTGTAAGTATCAATACGTCCTAAACGTCCATGTGCTCGATGTCGTCACCCCATCAGCAGAAACGGCGGTTACTGTTACTGTGTATAAATCGTTTGGATGTGCTGCCACCGTCGGCGTATAAACCTTTGAAATAGAGTTTGTGTTTGTTACTGTTCCTAAATTTGTCGTTGCGCCATTCGGGTTCTTTACACTCATTGAAATAGACGAAACGGTGTGGTTAGTTCGTGCAGTAAGTGTAATTTGCGTATTCTTCGCCATAGGTATAAGTAAAGTTGGGATTATATATGTCCGAACATAACCACAACGAGCACATTTGGAATTGGTCGAAGAAAATGTATGTGACGTGTTTGCCCCAGTACATGTGGTAACATCATAAAAATACGTTGGCCGAATTGAAACCATTTGCCCTGAATACTCATCCGCCAAATTAAGGTTCTTTGCATTTGGCGAGTGCGCTGTGAAATAAATTTGATTGCGTGCTGTTCCAGTAGCGTTATTCACAATAACCGCATGCCCTAATGGTTTACTTCCATTTACATGGATAATGGATCCAATGAGGTTTGCTGTTCCAACTTCCGAAAAGTCAGAAGAAGCCGTAATCGGTTTTTGCACTGCGCGCAGTCTTGTTTCTGTGTCATTTATGGAGTAGTCTATATAATCCCTAAAATATCCGCAAGAAGTCCATGCCCAGTATGTAGAGGCTGGCTTAGCATACCATTTTGTTTGTGCCGCGTTCGTTTGACCCGCTGCTATTCCTACAGTATCCTGAGGAGCTGTCCCTGCATTCACCGAGGTCAAGTTATTACTTCCTGAAAAGCCTGCATAAATTGCTTGAGATGCAAAATTCATACAATCCCCAGCATTTGGCCCCGAATAATCATTGAAAATGTCAGTATTATAATATGAATTTGCCGTTGATGTTGTCGTGCTTGTAGCATATGTATAGGCATACTTCCATGCATTTTCCTTGTTGTACATTCGAGCAAAAGAAGCATTTGCCAAAACCTCTGCAACCATTTCATCCTCTGCAGGTGCGGCTGAAACTACAGAATCTTCATTTGCAGAACACTCCGCCTGTGCCTGAATGTTCTGCTTTTCTGCAGCAATTATGGACGATATTTTATATTCTGTATCTTTATATTCATTAGCAAACCAATCATACTTTGTTTCTACATTTGCAACAATCCATTCTCCATCTACTTTAATTAGAGAAACCGTATGCTCTTTTTGACTAAACGAAGAGTCCTCTGCACCCACATATTGGAAGCTTATATTTTCAAGGACTTCAATAACCGCAAAATTCCCCTGAACATCAACCCTTTGAACTACATAATCAGTGTTGAAATCTGTTCTCTGCAGGCCATTGTATTGTCTTATCGTAGAAAAATACGTAGCCTTATCTATCATAAATTGAATGTTCGCCTGCATTTTACTCACAGCGACACTAATATTATTTTCTTGCCCATCTGCATCATTTCTCAGTGCCATGATCTCCGATGTTGCAAGTGTAAGTTTAGCAGGCTCCACCTCAGCGTCAAGAACCGTCCCTAAAGTCAAATTCTTATCCGCATACATATAACTGTTATACGCCCAATTAGATAAATACCGTTCTGCAGCCGATATAGCGGATGTTCCTTCATTTAACGTACCAGTTTCACTATAACTCGCTGCAACTTGGGAAACCAAAAGAGCAAAAAGGAGCAGAACAACGCAAGTTTTCTTAATTGCTTTTTTCATACGATCCTCCTTAATCCGCAAGCCGAAAATACTCATCATAATTGATATCACCATTCACAGTAGATACATTTACGTTTGACCACTCGATATATTCCCTTTCACGGCTTTTTTTCTTTTCCATTTCTGGTAATGCAAAAGTCCTGTTTTCTATGTCTTGTTTCACATCTTCAAGCGGACCACATATTAAAAGAAATACCTCAGGGAATGAGGCTGAACCATTTGCGAGAACAGTTTCTGCTGAATTCAGATTTATTATCTCATACTCTTCATTTTCATATTTTATTTCTGTAACCATCGGAAAAATATTTGTTCCTGCTATTGTTAAGTTTCCTTCTTCGAGACTCATTTCTGTTAATGACACACAGGAAACGATCTTTGTAATGTTTCCCTCTTCATATGTCCCTAAAACCTGCACAATTGGCAAAAACACTTGATTCTTTTCTTTTTTATCATTATATTTCGCGCACACTCCATCAAATATGATTTTTTTTTCTCCCTCATATCCAAAAACAGTCGAATCAGGAGCTGGCAACTCACTTGATCTGTTAGTACATGCAGTCAGATGGAGAATCAAAATCATTCCAATGGTAAGATAAAAAACGATTTTCCTTTTTTCCATATGCTATCTTCCTCTCCTTTAAACAGCAAAAAGCGCACGAACATCCTACATAAAGCCGATGTTCATGCGCCCACACTTACGATTTTAATTCGTCCTCTCCAGAATTGAAGAGACGAATATTTTTGACCCTGTCGGCCTCTGGTATGACACATGAACTGCATACCGTACATATCGATTCCTCCATTCCTTTGAATTATGCCGTATAATCAATCTACTACGGTAAGTTTAGTATATTATATGTAGCCCGTTTTTCAATGTTTTTTTATGAGAAAAGTATGATTTTCGACCATGGCTAAAACCGAAAATCACTCCATTGATATAGAAAGCAGAGATGAGCAAAACGCAAGTTTTGCAAAATTGTGAAGCAATATATTGAGTTACAAATTGTTACAGCATCTATATATTGTATGTCACTGCGAACAAATCAGAGTTTTGCTCATCCCTAATAGAAAGCGGAGCCCCTTTTTGGTAAAGATAGCACGCAAGCATACGATAGATAAGGAACGAAATAATTTTTCGCATTCAGCACCAGGATAATCCTGTTTACGGGACGAACTTATTTAACAAGTTAGAGAGACCCGGAAGAAGAATCATATATAGTAAAGAAATCTACCATAATTGTTTGTCCAATAACCGGGCGAATCGATAAATCCTTGTCGATTCAGAGTGTCTGTACCATATTTTGCTTGGCACATAGAACTCAGCTATCGAAATAGAGGCCTTTAAGCCAACCTCGTGCGACTATACTCTGAACACTACTTGTTTGCGCCATGAGCCACTTTGTAACAAGAACTGTTGGGGCAGTCTTCATTTACGGTAATGCTATTGTCCTTCAGAAAGCCTGCAAGAACTACCTGGGACTCCTGCTGAAGCTGTTTGTACTGTTTTAGTGATGTATCATCATTTTCAAGAAACTGTACATCGGATGGTCTTACGAGCAGGTAAATATAGTCACTATCACTTCCAAGTACATAGCTCTCCACCCCGATGACCGTGGCGAGATCCGCATCGCCAAATTTTTCCTTGAAGGCATCCTTAGTAAAGGCAACCAGGCTCCATACGTTGCCCATTGCCTCGTCCGTGGTATAGGCTGTTTTTTCATAGAGCTGAAAGAGTAGTGTACCGTCCTTCGCTTCTGCGGACTGTTGGATGTCAGTCTGTCGCTTAATAATTGCAATGTCCTCCCACGCTTTGGGAATGGAGAGGCTCAAGGCCGGCTGATCTACAGAAAGGATCGTTACTTCCGATGCTTCCTGGTTATCCTCGTCGGCGCCCATACTAGGAGATTTATCTATAATTGAGTCAGAATTCCCACTCTCTGCGGAAGTGCAAGCACTCAGTAGTAAAATGGCCAGAATCCCACCCAGCAGTAAGCACAGTGTTGCCTTTTTCAAAATAACATCCATCCTTTCGTCTAACAAAGGTCAGTAATATAGAACTTCCGTCTTATGATCTATACATAAATTTAAATGTTGATGGAAAACTATATTTCTTGTGTAGCCGTTAAATTATGAGCGGCTCTCACTATGCAAGAGCCGCTCATATCATAGATATTAGTAGCTCGTGTGATTGCTGCAAAGATAGACAATCGTATAGCCGATAGAATCCACAAGATTTGTATAGGTAACTTTCTTTACCTTGTTGCTACGATTGCCTTCCATTACATCAGCTGTACCAGCATCATAATCCACACTTACAACAATGCCAGCATGGTCAGTTACGGGCCCGCCGTTTTGCGTGTTAATGACAACAATGTCACCGACCTGGAGTCTATTGGGACTGCTTGCTGACATCGATGGCGCTAAATTTCTGCGATTGTTAGTATACCATGTGTACATAGCGGAAGTGCTTGCCATTTTGGGAACATTAGGAACAGTTCCCGTAGAAGATGTGGTCATGATTCCAGCTTGGTTTGCACACCAAGAAATAAACATGACACACCAGTCCGCATTTGCTAAACCATACCATGAACCATATTATAACCGTCAGAACCCTCTTCGTATCCTTCTTCGTCAAGTGCTGTCTGAACAAATTCGTTAAGCGCCATATTTCAGTTCCTCCTTACTATTTTTGCAAAACTCGAGTCTCAATTTAGCGACAGAAAATTATGGTACTCTTGAATGATTTATCAAAGGTTTTCCTACAAACCTTTTCCTAAAAACTTGCCCATTGGACTCACTTCCTCTCCACACAGTCATTTTGTAAATATGGCAAACCTGCTTGATATGCGCATGTGCCAAATGCCAAATTTTTATTTGTTTGTATTCGTTGTTATATGTACGCTATCTTGAAAAGCGGACAGGATTTGCTAAAATTTTCAAATAATAGTTTCATCATGGTGTCTGCGTATGGTAGAATAGCCGCAAAGAGGTTAGTATACGCATATCTCGGCACTTGTATGCCATGCCCATGTGCTGAGATTTTAGACAAGGGCTGGGATGCCAACAAGCCACAGGCAAAAAAAAGAGGTGATCGAAGATGCGCCCCGACCAAGAAGAATTTTTCACTGTGCTCTACCGAGAGTATTTCAACCAAATTAAGCTCTATGCCATGGCTCATATTTCTGATCCTCACCGTGCGGAGGAAATTGCGCAGGATACATTCCACACAGCTGTTGAAAAGATTGATACCCTCATGAAAGCAGATGAACCGATCCGATGGTTAAAGCGGACAGCAAAGAATAAAATACGGAACGAGCAGAGGACCCGTCAACGGTATTTGAAGCGGTATCTCTCTCTGGATGCCCCGGAAACACCAGCAGTATCCTCCGCAGGCTCTGTAGAAGATGCGATAATAGAGCAAGAGGACAAGCAGCAACGAGCGTCCGTGGAAGAAACGATCCGACAGACACTTACACCAACGGAAATAACCATGCTGAAGCGGATAGCCATAGAGCGCGCCTGCTATTCTGATGTCGCACAGGAATTAGGTATCAGCCTATGGGCCTGTCAAAAACGGATGCAGCGCATCAGACAGAAACTATCGGAAGAATTTCCTGACCATAAAAAGAAAAAGAAATAGAAAAATGATGTCCGTTTTTCAAGCGGCGTACATAAATAAATAGAAAGGGGGCTCGGGAGATGAATGGGCACACAGAAAACAAGAAAAATACATATGCCCACTTAGATCGGCTGAGCACAGAAGCTCTGGAGGAACTTCTGTGTGCGGATATTAAATCGCTGGATGATGACGATGATGAGGTTGTTTTGCATATTCTGGAGGTGATAGAGCAACGGGAGAAAGCCATTCCCACTGGTCGTCTCTCCGATGTGGACAAGGCGTTGGAGGAATTTCAGACATACTACAATATCCCTGAGATGAATGGCGTAACGCTCTATCCCGAGGAGACCGCAGAGAGCGTGACAGATGCCGTTACTATGGTCGGTTTTATCCCGAAGCGTCCCTGGATAAGGGTGTTAGGCACTATCGCCGCCACGGTGATTTTTATGTTTGCAATGCTGATTGGCGCTCAGGCTGCGGGCATAGATGTATTTGGTGCGATTGGACGGTGGACGGATGAAACATTTCACTTTGTATCTTTCCCCCACAGTATCCCACAGGACCAGGAAACGACAGCGCCAAATCTCGAAAATGTTGAAACCTGCAATGTGATTAAAGGTGCATTGAAAGACTGCGAAATACCGGAAGAATTAGCCCCAACATGGTATCCAGTAGGTATTGAGGCATCTGACCCCAAAATTCTAAGTGATAAATTAAGTGATACAGTACACATCTTTTTCAGCGATGGAGATAAGCTTTTTTTCAATCTAAACATCACCCGCTACCGGTCAACATCCTATTTGAATACACACATCTTTGAAAAGGACGATGCCCTGGTTGAACAATATGTCAGCGGGTCAAGAACATTTTATATCATGTCAAATTTAGATGCTATAACCGCAGTATGGTCTGATGGACTTTTTGTCGAAACGATTTCTGGAAATCTTCAAATAGACGAGGTGAAGGCGATTGTGGATTCGATTGGAGGATAAGTAACATGAAACAGCTTTTTTCATCTACTCTTGTGGCGGTGATGGTGATTGCGTGTTGCTACGGCTCAGTCTCTGCATTAGAAGCTCCTGATATGCGGGCCAGCCTTACGCTATCCAGCTACAATGTTGGCCTGACGGCGGGGGACAGTGCAGGCATGATCAGTATCAGTTATGATGTGCAGTCAAACAAGCTGGCAAGTTCCATTGGCGTAGAGACTGTAGACATTTATAAAGCTGATGGTAGCTATGTTACCAGCATTACTGGATCAACCAGCAACGGCTTAATTGAGACGAATAGCGATATTTGTAAGAGCTATTATGACTGCCAGTTGACCTCTGGAATTTTTTATTATGCAAATGTCAAAGTGTTTGCAAAAGTCGGTTCAGAATACGACAGTCGGGTTATTACCACCTCCACTGTAAAAGCGCCCTAACGAAAACCTCACTTATCTCTTGAGTGGCGCCCAAAAGGGCGTCACTCTTTGTGCAAATTTTTGTGTACACACGCTTACTGTTGTGAACGCTATGCAGAGTGTCAATAACATCGACCGCTTACAAGAAAAAAGTGGAATTTCATCATCCGCGCAAAAGAATCCTATGGCATGATCTCAAATCTTCAATTGCCAAACAGCGAAGAATTCGATGTCGATACAACATTGACTCTAAGAAAAATCTTTTAATTGTGTTAAGGGGATGGCTGATTTCATCTATCAGCCATCCCCTGTCTTTAATTATTTGTAGAAATCCGTAGGAGTTCCATTCAGTTCTTATTCTGTTAACTCAGTTCAAAACTGCTATGTCCTTATGAAAATATGACTGTTTTGGCACATCTTATCTCAATTCAAATCAAGTCTATTCATACTTTTTTCCAACAGCATATATCGGAAGGAATATGCTACACAGCATGATTACCAAGAGGACATACCTTCCGATATTTTCCCATACGACTACCGCTACGCTGCTTGCCAGAAGATTGAGAATTGGAATCGGAATTATGCTCAGGCACAAGGACAACCGAAGCGCTTGCACAATATGCGGCCAGTTGTGAGGTAAAAAAAGATACCAAAATTGCCGAGATTATCAGCGATATTATAAACGCGGGTATTGACAATACCTAAAGCAAAAATGCAGGGTGCAGCAGCCATCGTCGGTTGCCGCATCCTGCGTTGGCTTTTGCTTTACATCATTCTGCAATAATCTGCCCTGACTGTATTTGATAGGTGTGGTCGCAGAGAGATTCAATATCTTCCTTATTATGAGATGTAAGGATAATCAACTTCTCCTGTTTCTTGTATTCGATCAAAAGTTCTCGAAATAGCTTTACAGATTTTTCGTCTAAGGCATTAAAGGGTTCATCTAAGACCAATAGCTTTTGGTTTTCCATAATGGCTTGAATAATCCCAAGTTTCTGCTTCATTCCCTGTGAGTATTTGCGGACAGGCTTTTTTTCCTCTGGGTCTAAATCGAAATAATTCATGTACTCTGCTATATTGGCATCAGATATGCTACCTTTTATTTCAGACAGCATTTTGAGATTCTCAAATCCAGATAAGTGTCCCAGAAATTCAGGTTTCTCTATAAGAATGCCAATCTCAGGAGGAAATGATATTTCTGTGCCGAGAGCCTTTCCATCAACATAAACAACGCCACTACTTGGAACGATAAGACCAGATATAGCTCTGAGAAGCATGGTCTTTCCGCTTCCATTTTTCCCTATAATACCGTAGATATGTCCACTCTCAAAATGAATTGAAATATTGTCGAGGATTACAGATCCTCTAATTATCTTCGATAAATTAGTAACATCTATTCTCATAGTCAGTCCAGTCCTCCATATATATTTTTTTGAGTGCAGTGATTTCTAAAAAGCACAGTAGCGAATAAATGATTCCACCGAGTGCAAATCTATATAAAAATGCAGATGAATCCAATGGTGAATACGACAGTTTCAAAAAAGTATAACCTACTGCAAGCAACAGAATTACTCCAAAGCATTTTGTCTCTCCAACGCGGATGAGCAGCATTACTTGAAAAAATGCCAGAATTACACAATGGAAAAATCCTCTTATGAGTATCGCTATAGAATCCATTGAAAATGAACCACTTAAAGAACCTGTACAGAAATACAAAGCAACTACAGCGCCAACAAAAGCTGTAAATACTAAAACCATGTTTGAGAAAAATACCCACTTAAGCAGGCTTCTCAATGTCTGATATTTACTCCCGTATCTTATCAATAGGTAGTCAATATTTTTGATATAAAAAATAAAACCATCTGCATTAAAGTATTGTGCAAGTATAACGAACATGAAAAAGCAGATCTTTAATGTTAGTGGCGCGGGTGATGAACAGCCAAACAATATAGAAAGTGAATAAATGAAATCATGGTCGGCTAGTTTCAACATACCTGTGACGATTAACGATATTACCAGAAAAAGGAAAACCACCTTTGCAAATTGATTTTTTATATATTTCATTTCAATAAATCGCCTCGATTAGCTCTCTCATATACAACTACTGTCGATAGTAAGCAGAGCACCCCTAATGGCACATACCCCCATATATCAGCAAAAAAGATCCAAGAAAACAAAAGATTCAAACTATTGCAAGTGTGCAAATGAAGCCTTGGAATAAGCAACAATAGTTCAAAATTCAGAAGTAGAAACGAAATAATCTGTGCTCCAGCAGAAAGGCTCTTAACGCCTGAGTACTCAAATATCAAATCTATAGTCTCTAATAGGTATGAGCCAAGTAAAAATCTGAAGTATAAATCCAATAGCGTTTGAAGTGTAAAGAAACTTTTTGCTCCACCCAATATCATAGTTACAGCCATTGCAAGAACAAAAAGCATTGTAACCAGGATCAAATTCAGCAAAGCATATAGAAATAGCTGATTTGTAACTATCCGCTTTCTTGTTTCAAAGCGATTATATGTTTGACTGTTGTAGTATGAACTGATTATCGAATATCCTAGCAGCAAAACTATTGCGTACTGGTAAACAAAAAACTTATCTGAAAACCAACTTGCCTGCCAAACAGTTGTAGCATTTGAAAAAAACAGATAGCAAATAGTGAACACAAAGTATACCGCGCAACATCCAATATACTTGTAGAATTTTTTGTCATATAACATCATAGAATATCCTTATTCCTTGCTAACCCAATCAAAGTCAAGAAAGAATCAGCGACTATCCATGCGCAAAAGGTTATTTCAAAATCCTGCTTCGTAACGATCTCGGTAATGGCATTTGCTGAACGTGGTTGGATAATAATTCTTATATCATAAGGTAGTAGAAGCGGAACCGAATCAAAAGCAAATGTAATCGCATAGAGTAAAATCACTGGTATCACAATAGCAACGTATTGATTATTAAATTTAACAATCATTTGAATGGCTAATGCAAAAACAGCAAATAGCGCAAGCGCAAGTGAATTAAAAAAGGAATACACGACCGCCATAAGTAAAGGACTAATCTGATACAGCGTATATCCAAATGTTCCCGCATTAGGAACAAGCCGTTGATACTGCTCTGTAAAAGGAGCTCTCACGTCAAATATGAGAAAGGTTAAAAGCAAATTCAAGGACAGTAAAAACATACAAAAAACAAACGTGAATGAAAATACTGAGATTACCTTTGACAACATATATCGTAGTTTGCTTTTTCTTACGACTAAGAATTTGCTCATTGAACTTGATTGTTCATTATAGTAAATCATTCCTGTAGCTAAAACAGGAATAACCCAAAATAATATATTATAAACCTTATTTCCCCAACTTGCTGAGTTCATAAGTAGCCAAAACTGAAACGGGTTTGCTCCTATATTTTCAAAGAAACCCGTATACCGTCTCGCATGAATCAATACTGATATAGGATCAGCTAACATAGTAACCAGCAGAAATATAAATGTAATCTGCACTATCCGGCTTGACAACATTTTTTTGATGTCAGATATAAAATACATGGTTAATCAACTCCCTCAATAAAGGAGCGGACTTGCGGCCTTCTGCCAACAAGTCCGCTCTCTATGGTTTAAGCTTTATTAAACTCTAAAAAACGTCCCATCAATTAGGTGTCCATTTTCCGGAAACGCTGGGAGTAATGGTTGTGCTAACGGGATTATCCAAATTCAGCGTGATGTTGGTTCCTTTAGACGGAATATTATTGGAATAGTAATAAACATTCCAGTTGCTTCCAACGCCGAGTTCCCAATAAGGATCGGAGTAGTTTCCGCCCCAAGAACCCTCTGCCCACGCACGGACAGCTGTGTATCCATTGCTGAGGCTGTTGATCTGAATGTTGAAGTGGTCAACACTATCAGAAGCCCGTGCGACAGTGCTAACTTCGGTATCCCCCTGATTTGCAGGTAGTTTTGTACTAAAGGAATCCCATGCAGAGGAAGCAAAGGCAGTTACGCTCAATGCCATAACAAGCACTACTCCCAGCACAACCATGCTGAGCTTTTTTCTCATTTTATTCATACAATTTAACCTCCATATTTTATGATTACTTATCCACCATTTAGGCGCACAGCGCAAGTCTCTATGTAATCTGCTTGGCTATGCGCCCGCCCTGCTAATTTTAAGTCGCAGCCTCCATAGTTGGCAGGAGAAATAAGCAGACCCGCACAAGCGCCTGTATAGAATATCAACCGTTGTCATTGCTTATTTCACCCCCCTGTTGTGTCCTTTTACTTATATAACGGACGGAAGCAGAAAAAGGGACAATCTCTTTTCAAAAATTTTAGACGGTGCGCTCGTTAGAAGCTACATCAATCTCGTCTGCCCCAGTTGTAACAACTACTCTTGTTCGGTAGGTAACACCAGTTGTGCCGCTATAGGTCTTGGCTATGTCTACTTTTCCAGTTACATCAATCGGCCACGATGTAACTGGTACCCAGCCATTTCCACTTTTCTTTTCAAGATATAACTTCCCTGTGGTAGTTGTCGTCGAACTAATGGGAGAAATATATACTGATACGGAAATCTGTTTGCCAGAAATCGAAATTGACGGCACAACGGTTTTTGTACTTTCCCATAAGGGGGCGATAGTTTGCGCTGATGCTACTGTACCTATAACTGCTGCATTTTCTGCTGCCGATACAGGTACGGAATACGTTGTCAATAATAGAACTGCGGTTAATGCCAACATAACAATTTTTTTCTTCACCATAAATAAAATCCTCCTTGTGCATTATTGGGGAACCACCCATATAACGCACAAGGAGGCAAAAAGGGACAAGTTTTTTGAATTATTTTCTTGTAATACCAGCAGCAATTTTTATCAATTCATCCGTATCAATGGAACCGTATATGGCAATGAAATAGCCATCCCGGTCACAACAAACATAATTCAAATCTCCCTTTTTGAAGTAATAGCCTGCAATTTCATTCTGATCAAATGGAGTAATTTCTGTGTTTTCAGTATTGAGATAAACTTTGGTATCTGACTTGCTAAGAAGGATTTCAAAACCGCCAGAGTTGTTGATTGCAAACTCATAAACAATCATTTCCGACTGTTCAACCGTATCCAACAATTCTGATCCATCAGGCAGATAGGTAGGCTTATAGTTTTGCAAGCCGGTCTGCGCATTTTCTCTATCGCTTTGTAGCTCAAAGCTGCTGTATTTCTCAAAAGTTTCAACTACCCACGCGATCACCTTTTCCCTGAACTGCGCGTTAGCAACCATAGCCGTTGAGAACAACAACGTTATGGTAATTGCTGCGACTGCAACAGCTTTGCCGAACCGCCTGAACGCAATATGTGTCCGTCGCTTTCCAGCACTATTTGCAGCAGGATCTTCTTTTAACTCCATGCGCAGATAGGTTTTCATGGCGATTCTACAGGCCTGATTGAGAGAATCATCCGAAATCACTTGTGCCGAACTAAACCCCATATTGGACGAAAGCAGTTCGCGGTAAAAGCGGAATCGTCCTTTTGCATTTTCCAGTTGAAAGAACTTTTCCGCTTCTTTTGGGGATAGCCGGAAGCAGTATCTACTAAATAGCAAAACAATTCCCTGATGCGGCAAGTATAAAATCTTTTCGCTCAATTCTTGTATTTTCGCTTTCGGCAAATCCGCATAGGAACAGGCATCATTGTCGGCAGCAGCAAGAGATTCTATATTCTTTTCAAAGCTGGCATCCGCTGCTTCATGCAGCATGGCCTGCCAATTCATATCCATATCGTCACCTTCTCTCATACAGTTTTCGGAGTTTCTTGACAAGCCGCTGCCCGCGCTTTTTTGCGGCATCCTCCGAAATGTTCAGCAATTCACCAATCTCTCTATATCCCATTTCCAGCGTATAGCGGAGATAGATAAAATGCCGATCATCAGGATCAAGCTGATCTATTACCTCAGTCAACCTATGTACGTCCGCGTTGTGAATACATTCATCTGCAATATCGTCCGTGTCCTCGTCCGAAATATTGTCCCAGTAATCAATGTGAACACTCTGTTGTAATTGACGCAACACGTCAATAGAAGCGTTTTTCACTATGGTAACGCAGAAAGCGGTCATTTGGGGACAGGGTAAATCAGAAATTTTCTCGATGTTGTCCATGATTTTTATAAATGCGGTGGACACGACATCCTCTGCGGCTTCCTCTGATTTAACAATATTAAACGAAATGCGCTGGAAGTGGATATGATGCTCATGGAATATCCGCTCTACCAGCGCACGTTGTTCATCATTCAAAACACTAAATAGGAGTATTAGCATATAGATTCCTCATGGACAGCCCTACGACCGCCCATTCTAAGCAAGCAAGTAAAGTTTTCCTTGCACGTTATGGGTATTCGTTGCAGTAACAATCGACTGCTTATTTCAAATTATACCACAAAAATGTTCCGCAGAAAAGTGGCAACCCATTAGCAAGGTATGAATCGGAAATATTTTTTCAAAAAGTATGTCCCCTTTTTTGATCCCGTCCGTTATATAGGTGAATCCACAAAACAGCTAAACTAATGCGCGATGCTTCTTCGATTAGCTACGTGGAAATAATAATGGCCGAAGTATAATCGTTAAACTGAGATCGGAGGTAGTTATATGTGTCGTTCCCGAATTGGAAATAACGCTTATGTGCCTCGATATTGGTGTGGCTCTCAGATATGGAGGGAGTGCATCAAAATCGTTCATTTCAGCGCATAGGCGATACTTATGTGCCTATGCGCCGTTCTCCGAAAAAGTTTGTTTTTATAACTTATAGAAAGGAGCATATATATTATGAAGAAATTACTGGCTTTATTACTTGCATTGGCAGTATCTTTTTCGTTGGCGATCCCTGCGTTCGCTGCTAATACTGCCCTTGATGGCATAGAATACGATGGATATACTGTCCTCTCTAATTGCTCTGACGATGAACTATTAGCGTTTTTGCGTGAAAATGATATTGCAATTCCTGACGGACTCGCTGATTCTCAAGAACATTTATTAGAGCTTGTCCGGTATTTTATTGCAGAGATTGAACTAAATCCAAATATTGAGTTTATATATAATTTGGCGCAACTTCAAGATTTTGCATATGCTCTAAAATTTGCAGTCAACGATTTCTATGATGTCGATTCATCAATTCAACCGTTTGCAAATTACGGGTTACAGGATAGTACTGTTTATCAGACACCTAGCAACATGACAAGCTATAATTGCTATGCGTATGCTTTAGGACGGAGTAGTTGGTGTTCCCCCGGTGAGCTTAGCGGGCATGGTGATATGACACAAACAACTCTAAAAAATAAGTCTATTTATGAATTGGCTGAATACGTTAAGGACGATTTGCAAAGTTCCACGCTAAATAAGAAGTGTGTAAAAATTACTTATACAAGACCTTCCTATAGTTCGCTTATATCAGGGCAATCCGCGATTTGTATACGAAAAGGCGATAATGGAAACGGAGTTTACGACTATCACTTTATGAAGCTCTTTTCCGGTGATACATGGCGGCACAAGCCTGGGCGTACAGCTATTCTTACATACGATTATTTGCCGTCCAATTCACGCGTCTGGCTTAGTGAAGGATATGACGGGTCAAACGCTATATTGGGCGATATAGTTTATGACAGTAGTATTTATTATATCCTTTTCAAGAGCGCTCATAGCTACACTCATAGCTATACTGGCAATAATTATCATTCGGGTTCCAAGCATTATTACGAATACGCCGATATTTGTACTGGGTGTGGTGATCAAAAAGCGAACACAACCACATGGTCAGTTATTAACTGTAGTGGTCCCCCGTGCATTGATATTATGAATGTAGGTATTACACAATGAAACGAAATGCCTTTTTTTCGGTTATATGTGTAATGCTCTTTATAACCGGCTGCACCACCAATCATCTTGACAATGTAATGATAAACAGCAATGCCGTGCAGGTTGGTGATAGTTGGTCGCCGCTGGATTCAATCGAACGTGCTGGCGTTATCCATTGTGAAACTGAGGAAGATAATTATTCCTTTGAAGTTCATGCCTACGATGGCAGTTTTCTTGTAGAGCAGCAGAATGGCAAAATGCAGTATGTTTCCGATTTAGTCATAGAGGGAGTTGGCGATGCCCATTGGGAGAATGTTTCATCAAATGGTGAAATTCAGCCGTGGGATGGAGAAAAAACCTTTTTAGGAGTTTTGATCAAACGGGATGACAAATATGTTGGGTATGCTACCATAATGATAGAGCGACCGGAAAACAATTGGCGATATAATGCAACAATAATTAACTGCAAAGAGCTTTCACCCGAAGAACGTTCCAATTCCGAAATTATGCCAGAAGATCTTTATAAAATGATTGATTCTGCTATCGAAAGTGCCAAATAATATTTTGTATACTCTGATTCTTCAAGTCGCATCTATGTGCAAATAGGAAAACTATACCCTAAATATGCAAATTGTGGGGCGCGGCAGCCATCATCGGCTGCCGCGCCCCGCGTCATCTTTTTCTCTGTGTCGGAAAGCGTCATAGTGAACTGCGCTTCCTCAAATGCTGCATCGGTCATGTTGTGCAGCTTATGGATCGTCTGCTCCGCCAGCGGACGCATATCTGCGTCCATATCCGGTAGCGCCATTGAGGGCATCGGCATAAAAGCTAAAGAATATAAAGAACCCCTTTTCAGTATAAAAAGGGGGATATCGTCGTAGGACGACACCCCCTTTTTATGATTCTTTTTGATGGAGCAAAATGTTCCAGTCACGCATCCACAATCAGGGTGGTGGTTGATACTTAGAATACAAATGGAAATGCAAAAGATATGATTGCAAACCCAATAAAGATTACTGCTGCACTACGATATATTATTTTTTCAAAATGGGGCACATCAACAATTAAACAGTAGTACCCACAAACTGCACATACTGTGCTGATGAAAGTAAAGTTACAGTGCTCAAATATAGCTTCAATCATCGGTTGTTCGATTGAAGAAAATACTGAAAAGCATTTGATAACGGCAACTACACTAATGCAGCACAACAAAACCAAACCAACAACATATTCATATGTTGGCCTGTTTTTGTACCATTGAAAAGGGAAGATCATTGTTTCAATAATTCGTGAAACAAACCCTGTGTGACAGTTATTTTTAGAAAATTTTGAACTAACAAGATTATCTCTTGAGAGCCATAGTGAAATATACACAATAATCCACGCAGCAATTGTTGTATAATGATTTCTAAACATTTTGCCTCCATGTCTTTAAGTAATTTCACCTGGGAAGATTATCAATTTTAGTTTTCATTGTAGAAAAAATCGAGTATACACCGTCATATAGCACGCTCTTGAGGGCACCAACACGAATTCCTTTGATAACCGCATAAGAACAAGTTACCTGAGAGTAGTAGTTTGTAATTTCTTCAAATCCATGGTGATGTTCCTGGGCCCGGTGGTGGGAGAGCAGATCTCTTCTTCCTTCACCAGATTGCCGCGCTTATCGTAGGTATAGCCGTAGTCATAGATGCGGGTGAGCTTCTGCTCATAGCCGCACACATGCTTGCTCACCATCTGGTTGAGGTCGTTGTACTGGTAGGTATCCTCTTCGCCCTTGGTGGGACCGCTCTGCTTCAGCAGGTTGCCAAGTTACATAGACTCGATGTTTACATCTTCATTTACATCTTTAGCCTTTTCGAGCGCATGCAATAAAATGGTGAGGAAATCTTCTCCGTCGCTTGTCACAAAATAATTTGATAGGTCTGTGATATCTTCACTTATATCATTTCCCCACGGTGGTTGCTTGGATAAATCTTCTATATCCCATATGACATGAACAGGAGATAAGTCTCTAAGTTCTGCGCTTATGACAGCAAGTTCACCTATCGCGGCATCTACATGCTCTTTTGGTAGGTGGCCTTGATACAGCTCTTTCATAATCACAGGGAATCGACTTCCCCATTTCATATTTTCCAAATTATATGCTACGGTCGAAAAGAACGCGTGTAAGAAGTCACCGCTTCCAATTTGATACCAGTAAAATTTCACCTTAAACCCAACCATACCGCATTCCTCCAAAATCATATATATGGGGCAACGGGGAACTCAATCATGTTGTTGAGTTCCCCGCCGCTGACCTCAACCTACATAGGACTATACTTCTTCAACAGTCTCGTATAATTTACAACACCGCTTATTTCACTTTGAAGGAAATGCTTACTCCTCCATTTGTTTTTTGTGTAATTTCAGTATACAGCTTAGTCAGCACTTCATCAGAGACATTTTGTCCTCTAAGATCAATCTGTACAGACTGTTTTGATCCCTCCGGCAAATGCATCAACCGTTGTTCGTATTGTTTTACAATATTTCTAACCAAATTCCTTCTTCCACTACTACTTTCAAGGTTATAATTCTTTATATCTACACTATGCCCCACCTTATAGTAGTCGGGTCTTACGCTCCCCTTCGTTCCGTACTTAGCATCTTCTCCATTCAAGAACGATTTCTGCGGCTCATAGTCCGGATAATCGGCTGCCGCCTCAATTTCCGATTGACGCCAATTGGGTCTCTGAGTAGTTGGTGCATTTTGTGCAGGTTGTACTGATGTGGAATTTTGGGCTTTGCACTGATACTTGGCCATGTAATAGCCAATCTCCTGCTTAACCGCGGGGAAACTCTTAACCGCAAGTGCCGCAGATCCAATCGTGCCCGCTGCGCTCAAAGCAGCATCGAAAACAGCAGCAGCCTTTTCCTGTGTGGAGGCGTTCTTATCCCGAATCGTCTTTGCAGCAGTCTGCGTTGTCTTTACAGTTGCAGCAGTACCCGCAGCAGTTCCGGCAACGCCCGCCACGAACTTCACCGTTGCAGATGCCGCAGAGAGGGCCTTGCCGCCAACTGCCGCTCCTGCGCTGGCTTTGCCCATAGAGGACGCTATATCAGCCGCATTCCCGCCGTGCAGCGCCGTTCTGGTTCCGGCAATTGCACCAGCCGCCATTACGCTAACGCCCAACGCTGTACCACCGGTTGCAACGGCAATACCTACGCTGACTGCGGCTGCTGCGCCGCCGACAGCAGCCTTTCCGACCTGTCTCCAGTTTACATTGCCTTCCGTTTTATAGGACTGATAGGCTGCGGTAGCACCGGAAATAACAGCCGAAGCTGCGGTAGCGATGATCGTACCTGCCAGCAAGCCAAATTCACCGTCAGGGTCGATATAGCTGACAGGATTATCGATTACATAGACATACTGCACCAGACTGACCGGCTGAGTCACAAGCCCCTTCACCGGATCAACCGCATCAAACCGCTTGTTCTCCGCATCGTACATTCTGGCCTTTGCGTAGAACTGGTTCAGCACATCGTCATACTCATGCGTTGCGTAGGTAATCTCCGGCAGTAGTCTGCGGAAGCCGCCGTCCACGGTGATGTCCGTGTACTTGCGGACCTCGCCCCAATCGGTGTAATCCACTCTTGCGGTCACACGGCCATACTGATCGGAGAGATTCACCACGCTGCCAAGGCGGTCGGTGTGGACGTAGGCCATATTGACGCATTTCTTGATGCTCTGCCCCCACCAGTTGCTGCCTTCGCCAATCGTCATGACCTGCAGCTTGTCCAGACCGTAGGTGTAGAAGAAGTCATAGCCGTCCTGCTCGGACTTCATCAACACCCGCTGGTCGATGTTCAGTCTGGTATAGTCAATGACATAATCCGTCTTGACCACTTCCGGCTTTTCAATGCCCGTCTCCACGCTGGGCGTCTGGCAGTGGAAGTCCGTGTAGCCGTGGGTATTGTCCTTCAGGATCAGCTCCGTGCCGACACGGACGCCGAGGCCGTTGAAGGTGTACGCGCTGACCTCGCCGGCCTTGTTGGTGCCCTGCACCATGCGGTTCGTCTCGTCATAGAGATAAGTTGCAATGGTGATGTTCCTGGGCCCGGTGGTGGTAGGCGAACAGATCTCTTCTTCCTTCACCAGATTGCCGCGCTTATCGTAGGTATAGCCGTAGTCATAGATGCGGGTGAGCTTCTGCTCATAGCCGCACACATGCTTGCTCACCATCTGGTTGAGGTCGTTATACTGGTAGGTATCCTCTTCACCCTTAGTTGGACCGCTCTGCTTGAGCAGATTGCCCAGCGTATCGTAGGTGTAGGCATAGGCGAGGGTATCGTAGGGATAGACCTCCAGCCTGCGGGTGCTGCCGGTGAGCCGGTTTAATGCATCATAGGTAAAGGCTGTGCGGCTCTTGAGATTTTCCGTAGCGTCGCTGTCCCGCTGGAACTCCGTCAGCACATTGCCCTCGGCGTCGTAGGTGTACTCATACTTGACCTTGGGCGTTTTGTTGTAGAGCTGGAAGGGATCGGTGTCCACCGTCTTGAGGAGGTTGCCCTCGGCGTCATAGGTATACTGCTCGATCCAGCCGTTGGGATAGGTCAGCTTGACGGGGCGGTTGGCATCATCGTAGACATAGGCATAGGTGCCGTCATCCGCGTCAATGACGCTGGTGAGGTTATACACCGCATCGTAGAAGCTGCGGGTCTTGCTGCCGTCCGGATAGGTAATGCCGGTCTGATTGCCCACGGCGTCATAGGTGTAGGAAACCGTATTGCCCTTGTGGTCGGTCATCTTCTGGAGGCGGCCCAGCAGGTCCAACTCGAAGGTGTTGGTGCCAGTCCAGTCATCCATCTGCACCAGTTCGCCGACCTTGTTATACTGGTAGGAGACCTCCTTTGCCCCATTGTAATTGATTTTCTTCACCAAATCAAGGGCGGTGTAGGAATACCGGATCACATAGCCGTCCGCGTCGGTCTTGGAGACCAGATTGCCGTTGCCGTCGTAGACATAAACGGTACTGTCGCCAAGCGCGTTGATCTCCTTCGTGACCAGATTCCGACCATCGTACTCATACAGCGTGATCTCGTGAGAGTCCACGCCATTGAGGGCATCCACACGGTGGAGGTCGGTGGAAATGAGCTGGTCATTCTTATTGTAGGTAAATACGGACTCCGTGCCCAGCGCATCGATGGTCTTTACAATATTTCCATTGCCGTCATAGACATACCGGGTGGCATTGCCGTTGCGGTCCTTGACCTGCACGATGCGGTCTGTGGCATCATAGGTGAAGAACTGCGTATTGCCACGGCGGTCTTTCACACTGGTAACCCGATTCAGGGCGTCATAGGTATAGGTCACGGTGCCGGCAGCATCCGTCATGGAGGTGAGGTTGCCATTGGCATCGTAGGTATAGCTGGTCACAACGCCCTTGGCATTGGTCTCGCTCTTGACATTGCCTGCCAGATCATAGGTAAATGTGGTCGCATTGCCCTTGGCATCGGTAACCTTGATGACCCGATCCCTGCTGTCGTACTCAAAGCCGGTAACATTACCCAGAGCATCCGTCATGGAGATCAGGCGGCCATCCGCGTCATAGGCATAGGCAGTCTCCGCGCCCTCTTCATTCACGGACTTTACCATACGGCCATCTGCGTCATAGGTATTGTACGCGGTATTGCCTTCGGCATTGGTGCTGGAGACTGCGCGGTTCAATCCATCGTAGGTATAGCGGGTGGTATTGCCGTTGCCGTCAGTAGAGGCAACCGTATTTCCCTCGTTATCATACTGGAAGGAGAAGGTACATCCTTCAGCATTGGTATAACTGGTAAGACGGTCCAGCACATCATAAACATAAGTAGTGGCATTGCTTTCGGCATCGACAGCCTTGACAATGTTCCCGTTATGATCGTATTCCGCGCGGGTTACGCCGCCATTGGCGTCCGTAACGGCAACAGCGCGGCCGAGAGCATCATAGGTGTAGCCGGTCGTATTGCCGTTGGCGTCTGTAACCGAGGTCATATTTCCCGTTTCGTCGTAGCGATAGGTTGTGCTCCCGCCCAGAGCATCGGTAACAGAAGTCACATTGCCGACAGCGTCATAGGCATATGCCGTTTTTCCGCCCATGGCATCCGTCATCTCGATCAGTCTGCCGTTGGCATCGTAGACATAGGAGATCACGCCGCCCAGTTCATCGGTGGCAGTCAAAACCTGACCGTTGGCATCATAGGTGTAGGCAACAAAGCCGCCATCCGCATAGGTGATCTTCGTGGCGCGACCCAGCACATCATATTCGTAGCCGGTCACATGGCCCAGTGCATCCGCCGAGGATATCTGACGCCCCAGCGCGTCATAAGTGCTGGAAGTCTCCGCGCCCATGGCAGAGGTGGTCTTGGTCATCTGACCGTTAGCGTCATAGGTGTAGGAGGTCGTGCTGCCCTCAGCATCTTCCATGCGGATCAAACGGTTCTCCGCGTCGTAAGCATAGCGGGTGGTGTGGCCGTTGCGATCCGTAGCGGCGGTCAGGTTGCCGTTGGCATCGTATTCGCTGACGGTGCTCTTGCCGAGTGCATCGGTGATCTTTGTAAGGTTGCCGACGCCGTCATAGGTATATTGGGTGGTATTGCCGTTGGCATCCTTGACGGAGGCAGTACGTCCAACGCTGTTGTACTCGGTAGAACTGACGCCGCCGACAGGATCGGTGGTGGAAACCAGTTGACCGTTCCGATCATAAGCATAGCGCCAGGTATTGCCGCGGGCATCGGTCATGGAAACAATACGGCCATCAGCATCGTAGGTATAGCGGGTGACCGCTCCGTTGGCGTCTGTTGCTGTGGTCAGATTTCCGCTGTCATCATAGGTATAGCGGGTCACATTGCCCAGCGGATCGGTGATAGAGGTCACGTTGTTCTGCGCGTCACGGGTAAAGGTGGTGACATGGCCCATGCGGTCGCTTTCGCTGATGTTGAAGCCGTTGCCATCCACCGTGTAGGTCTGCTCGCTGCCATCGGCGCCGATGACCTTCACCAGTTTGCCGGCCTCGGTATACTCATAGGAAGTGACTGACCCCATGGCGTCGGTGACTGTGATCAGGCGGCCCTGCCCGTCATAAATATAGGCGGTCACATTGCCCAGCGGGTCTGTCATGGACGTGCAGTTACCCTGAGCGTCATAGGTGTAGGTCGTCTGCGCACCCAGCGCATCCACTGCGGAAGTGAGATTGCCGTTGGCATCATAGACATAGGAGCGGGTCATTCCACGGCCATCGGTAGCGGAAGTCATATTGCCCTGATGGTCGTAGGTATAGTAGCTCGTATTCCCGTTGCGGTCACGGATCATGGTCGGCATCCGGTTGCTGTCGTACTCGAACCGCTCATAAGTGCCGTCTGCGTAAGTGATTTTGGTTTTGTTGCCCGCGGCATCATAGGCATAGGATGTGCGGTTGCCTTCACGATCCGTCCGGCTGGTGACTTGATTGAGGTCATTATAGGTCACCGTCTGGCTGCCGCTGGCATCTGTAGACTTGGTGATCCGGCCCTGCTCATCAAACCAGATCTCATGGAAATAGCCGTCCTCGCCGGTGCAGGTGTTGTGCCGCCCATCGAAATCGTAGGTAAAATCAAAGGTGCCGAAGTTTACGGCATACTGATGGACTACACGGCCCTGTGCGTCATATTTATTCTCTACATAGATCTCACCCTTGAGATTCTGAACAGAACTGAGATACCCGTTACCGTCATACGCATAGCGCAGACTGTCTCCATCTGGGTTTTCCACTTCAGTCAGGAGGCCGCCGTCATAGGACAGATGGATGCTGCGCCCCACGCTGTCCGTCACCGCAGCGATATTGTCGCCGCTGTAGGAGAATGTAAAGCTGCCGGTGCCGTTAGACACGCTCCGGAGCTTGTCACCGTCATATTGGAAGGACAGCGTATTCCCACTAAGATAGACGATGCTCAGAATACGGCCGCTATTGTCGAAGCGGTAGATCGTCCCCGCCTTATCCGTCATGGCGTAACCGCTGCCTGTCTGTGCCAGCGAGTAATCACCGCAGGTGTCAAAGCTGCCGTCAAAGCCGATTGGGAAATAAAGCGTAACGGCTCTCGGCAAATGGGCGATCACGGAACGGCCGTCAAACTCCAGCGCATAGGAGAAGTTGGACGTCCAGCCGCCGCCAAGCCCGTAATTTTCATCTGCGTGGACAGATTCGTAGTAACGTGTAAATTCCAGATCATCCTTGCCGTACAGCGCAAGGTCACGGTAATTCCATGTAAAACTGCCGCTGAGCAGATCCACAGGGTCGCCGCTGCAGGCCAGTTCATCCCGAATTGCGATCAGATCATCCCAGGAATTGATCGTCTCGAAGGTGTCAATGGCCTCACCTTTCTCCGGCACATCAAAACCGAGGAAGCTGTTGTAGATCGCTGTCCGGGGCGTGCAGGGCTGCATGACGATGACGTAGCGGCCGCCGCTGGAAATACGGGTGAGGCTGCCGCTGTCATCCCTGTAACTGCCGTCCCACAGAACTATATTCTGGATGGTGTTTTCACTTTCTTCGGCAGCATCCGTCAAGCCGAAGAAAGCGTGTGCGCTGGGCAGGACAGAACTTTCCGGCAGATAGTCGATCTCCGCATTGATCTCCGGCTGCTCCTCCGGTTCCACGTCCGAAACAGCTTCAACAGATTCTTCTGCAGAAGGCTCGTCCTCAATTGCTGTCACCGGCACATCTGCCTTATCCGTTTCCACCGCCTCCGAATCCACCGTATCCGCATCGGCAGGTGTCGTGTCCGCATCATCTTCCAATGGTTCCGCATTTGCAGAGGGAGCAAAGGACTCCTCTATCGCCGTTGCAGACTCCGTATCCGCTGTCAGGCTTTCCTCGGAAGCCCCATCCTCCGATGTCTCATTGGCAGGAGATTTTTCCGTATCCATTGCTTCATCGTTGATGTCAGCGGGCAAATTTGCTTCCGGATTTGGAGCATCTAGATTTTCCGAGGGGAGCAGAGCGTCTGTCTCTGCCATATCTTCCGGGGCAGGGAGCTCATCAAGGCTCACCGTTGCAGCCGCATCGTCCAGTCCGGCGAGGCGATTGCCCTCAAAGCCAAAAGCGTAGAAATCCTCAATCACTTCCGGCTGACGCTTCCCGCGGATTGTCTGATAGACGATATTCAGCCACTCATCTTCATCGATAGGCGAATAGCTCACCTGCTCCGCCGTATAAATGTCATCCCCCTCCTGAAGCGGGGCAATATTTTCCTGCACCGGAACGCCCACCAGTACGCCTAGTCGGCGGCCAAGGAACTCCTCGCTCTGGAGTTTTCCGTGTCCATCCGCATCATCCTCCGGCGCATACGGCATGGAAACAATATCTTCATCCATATACGCGGGTTCATCCTTCATCTCATACAGTTCCAGCGTGACCGGCTGTGATCTCTCGATCACATAGATCAGCTTGAACCAGGAGTCGGGATAGGTCATATTGGCTTTTGTCAGGAATGCGTTGTCTCTTGACTCATAAGAGAAGAAGGACACACGCCGCCCGTTATCCCGGAGAGCGTACAGTCCCATGATCTTAAATTCGGCGCTGGCCGGTCGGTCAGCCGCCGTATCCTCGGCAAAGACTGCGGTAGGGAACAGTGTCAAAAGCATTGCCAGCGTAAGCAGCATCGAAATGAATTTGTTTCGGAATCGTTTTAGCTTCATTTGATATTCTCCTCTCTACGATACATGACAGTGGGTCTGCGGCGGATGTTGCCCCAATGACCACCTCCTCCAAAAATGCGCCCTCACTATATTCATCTCCTGACAGTGTCGATTTGTGACAAGAAGTTCGATTTTTTCTGCGATTTTTTGTGACGCATGCCATTCATTTCTCTGCACCGTAATGATCATCCGTACAGATGCACTCCTATTGTTTTCGCACGGGGAAAATGCAAAAATATCATGCGCATTATATCTATAAGAGCGATAAATGCCCTGATGGTCGATTTATTGTACGAATGACTCCCTGTATAATATGCGTATAGGCAGAATAGTACCGTGGCGCGTATTACAGGAGACGCTGAAGTATGATTGATTATCAGGAAATCGGAAACAACATTAAAATATGTCGAATCCGCTGCAATCTCAAGCAGGCTGAACTTGCCGAAATGGTCGGTGTTACATCCCAGCACATCAGCCACGTTGAGAGGTGTCAAACGAAGCCGAGCCTGACATTACTGGTGGATATATCGACAGCACTGCGCGTTGATCTTTACACTCTGCTTGGAAGCAACATTCCGGTTCATCCGGACGTCAGTATTTCTGTTGAATTTGCAAGCATGTTGAAAGATGCCGCGCCGGAGCAGGTCAAATTGTGCCTGTCTGTGTGCAAAACGATTATGGAGCATGGCGAGAGCCACCAGTTCAAATAAATCAGCTGCCGGCTGTTGATTGCATGGCAGCTGATTTTTTGGTGAGATTTTGCGAAGGAAGGGATTGTATGGATAAGCAGCAGCGAGAGTACATCCATCATTTGATGCTTCAATACTCTGATGCCATGGTCCGGCTTACATATCGTCGCGTAGGGGACTGGCATCTTGCGGAGGACTTGGTACAGGAGACCTTTCTGACAGCGTGCTGCAAGTCGGAACGGGTATGCGGTCACAAGAAACCGGTGGCGTGGCTCTTTGAGACATTGAACAATTTGACCTTGCGCGAAAGCCGCCGCTTTTATCATACAGAGGTTTCGATTGAAGATATCGCTGAGAGCCATGAGATCACAGAACTTCCAATGACCTGTCATATTCCGATGGGGTTAAGCGCATTGGAGCAGGAGATCATCCTTCTTCGCATCGATAAAGGCCATTCATTTCTGGAACTCGCAGAGCATTTTGGAATCAGTGAAATGGCATGCCGCCAGCGATTATCCAGAGCGCTCCGCAAGTGCAGAACACTAATGGAGGATCCTCTTGGCAGCACGCCAAAATAATTATCAAATTATTGTCACAAAACCGATACTTCAGGAGATGAAATAGTAAAGGGGGTAATGAAATGTTGGGTAGCCAGCATCCCGATAAATCTGCTGTCGGGAGAAAGCGAACAGATTCTGCTTCCGCGTCCATCACGGAAAAATCTAACTTGCAGCTTCTGAATGAAGTAGAAGCAATGCTAAGTGTACCTGCGGAGGAGATGGATACGGACAGGATTGAGGAATATCTGTCACTATTGCAAAAAAAGGCACCAGTCACAGAGCATTATGACCCGGAAGAAAAATGGGCGAAACTCGAAGAATCCCATCCGTTGATTTTTGAAGAAGAACCGAACTCCTGCAAGTCTGATCTTGCGGCAGAAGCAAGGAATCGACATGGGAACCGAACTCGTCGATCCTTTTCCCGCGTTTTCCGTGCGGCAGCTATTGCCGCAGCCGCGGCATTTTGCTTTATTATAACCGCCAGCGCTATGGGATTCCAACCTGTTCAGGCTGTCCTGCGATGGGCCGAAGGAATCATTCAGATCTATACCAATCCTTCCGGCATCATGGAATTGCCTGACGACGATCCCAGCGAGTATCATTCCCTGTATGAGGCTCTGGCGGCAAACGGGATCAGTACAGAAGGTCTGCCCACATGGGTACCGAGAGATTATGCGGTTTCGGCTATTGCAGTTAAGTTGTCAGATGGTGTGCTTAAATGTTCTGCCATTTATGATTCGACCCGTGGAGGTTTAGTGATTCGCGTAATAGAGCATACGATGGCACTATCAACCGAAGCGAAAGAGCTTGATTCATTGGGAAGTGTTTATACGCACAATCAAACCGAATACTACATTTTGACGGACGACGGAGTGACAAAAGCAGGATGGCAAGATGGAATGCTATCTTATGTAATCAGTGGACAGCTATCCGAGGCTGAGATTAAAGAGATGATTAACTCAATTCAATAAAATCATATGAGGAGAATGACTATGAAGAGAAGCCTCTTTTCCCTTTTTTTGATGCTTATTATGATGTTCAGCGTAGGCATGACTGCATCCGCCGTATATCGTCCGGAAACCGGAAGGCCCACAATAAACGGCACCCGCTCCAGCGCCTATTTGGACGGTTACAGTGTTGGAATCGAAGCGAGAGGGAATGGTAAGATTGCGGTAGCCATGACAGTCGAGGCCCGCAGCAAAATGGAAAAGCTCGGTGTGCACGAAGTGGAAATCGAGCAGAAAGTGAACGGTAATTGGCGTTACTATGATTCTCAGTATGGCGCCGAACACCCTGAATTTTATGATTACAATACATGGGATTATGTTGGAACAACCTACTTTCAAGGAACACCCGGTGTCAGCTACCGCGTAACGCTGACAGTCTATGCGCGAAACAGCAAAGGCTCAGACACAGGGTATATCACTTCCTATACTGTGGTTTGCAGGTAAATACTAAGTATACTAAAAGAAGCAGGAAGCCTCTGCCACGGTAGAGGCTTCCTGCTTGTTAACTTTATGACCGCGTTATCGGACATTCAGCCTTGCTTTTCTCCCTGGGTGCGGACACCGAAGCCGTTGACCTCGATTTCCTCTTCGACGGGGATCGTCAGATATTTGCGCCCATCGATCACACGAGTCTCCAGCAGATAACTCTGCTCGGGCGCAACAAAGATAGTCGCGTTGGCCGTTTTTACCTCAAAACGGCCACTGTCGATCAGATTCAACGGGTTTAAGGTAACGCCAGCGCCAAAGCGCTCATTACAGCAGCTTTGGAACGCTTCGGCTTTTTCTTCACTGATCGCGGCATCCACCAGAATGGCGGAAATGTCTTTTGCTGTGATCTCCAACGGCTCCGGATTGCGGCTTTCCTGATGCTGTTCAATCTTTGCATCTCCGGTCTGCCTCTCTTTGAATTGACCACACTGGCTAACACAACCGATGCATCAGTTGTTCCGAACATTCTTCGTCCTGCCAATGCCGTTTTGTTCCTTCGCGAGCGTACCTTCCTCGGCGATAAGGGCTACGATGTGAAAACCGTCTACAACTTGGTGAAGGACGCCTATGAGGGAGAGGCTGTGATCCCGTTAAACAAGCGCGGTACAAAGAGCCCTGAAAAACTGTCCGTTGGCAATCCTATCTGTGAAGCTGGTCTCGCCATAAGAAAGGATGGCAAGACCACCGATGGCGGGGGGGGATTCGGCAGAAATACTGCTGCCCCTTCCGCCAGTCCAAAACCGGTGTTTGCCCCTGCAATCACAAGAACTGGAATAACGGCAAGAAGAACCGTGGCTGTACCAAGTATAAGGCCATTCCAACAGACTACAGACTTTCCATTGACAGGGAATGCCTGCGTTTTAAGCGTGTCTATGCTTTGCGTACAGAATGTGAGCGTTACAATGCTGCTAATCTCAACACAGTAGCCCACATCTCCGCTTTAGCGGTTGCGCTGGCCGCCGTTCTGCATGGTTCTCACTCCTACCGTTCTGTCAAACAGCTTCGGCGTTCCGTCTGATCTGCACTTTTCCATATCGTTTTCAGGTGCGGGGACTACCGCGCTGTGGTTTTTGCGCCCTTGAGCTGCCCTAAACTCTTTTGATTCCCATTCGCCTTGTTTGCGGGTTGCTCTTTCCACCTGTTTTGCTCGTCTCTTTATCACTATTTTAATTGGAACCGCGCTTCTAATAAATGCCGTTTCACTTCTAATGATTAGAAAGATAGTACAAATTATCTGCATAATGAGGGTGAAGCAAACCATGAAAAATGAGGTAAGCAAGCTGGAGGGTCGCTAAGAAGATCCTTGTACTAGAGGAAAAGAACAGATGCCGTCCAAGCAGCCAAAGGGACTCTGGAAGCATAACACTTTATGCCCTGCAGCTTGAAGTTCTTCTCTATTCGTGCGAAGGAAACTTCTATTTTCTGGATGATGGATACGTCCCCGATATAGCGGGGCAGATAAGGGAAAAGAGAAACGTACAGCATTGTCTGCTGTGCGCTTCTCTTTTACTTTGTCGGAATTTAGCAAGCGAGCGATATCGCTGTCGAAGTCCCCCGTTTCTGAAATTTTCCCAAAAAATCAGAAACGGAGGAACGAAGATGTATATAAGAAACGATGGAAAAGGGGAAAGCAACATTACCCAGAATGGATTTACCGCCTATTTGCTCTCGGCGGTTGCGCACAGGAAGGCAGACTATCTTCACGCCAAACAGCGCCGACAGGCGAGAGAGGTACTGACAGATCCGGATGATCTGTCAACTGAGGAAGCACCCGGCATTTCTGATCCGACCGATTTGCTTTGCTGCATTGAAAATGCCGCGCTTGAGGAGGCTTTGAATCGCATCAGCGAGAGAGACCGCTATATCTTCTTTTCCCGTGCTTTGCATGGACGCAGCTTCCATGAACTCGCTTTAGAGCTTGACCTTGGGTATCAGGGAGTTGCGGCTGCATATCATCGTGTCTGCAAAAAAGTCAAGGAAGCTACAGGGAGGGATGTAAAGTGAACTTCAAGGATCTATTGCTCCGTGCAAAAGACGGTGACCAACAGGCGAAGGAAGAGATATTTTTGATGTATCGTCCGCTGCTGTTCAAGGAGTCCTGCGTGAACGGCATCTTTGACGAGGATCTCTTCCAGGAGCTTAGTGCAACGCTGATTCATTGTATCAGGATGTTCAAGCTCTAAGCTGCCCCAAACGGGGGGGCAACCGCAGTTCATTACCTAAAAAAGCTGGGCGGCGAGGAAATTCGCTGCCCAGCTTTTGTACTATAATTACCGTCAAATATTCTCTGGATACGCTCCTTCTTTTACCACAGCCTTATATTTTGCTTTTCACCGCAGCACCCCAAGTTCTCTGTATAGTTGAAGCGGGAGACTGTATGCCAGTCTCCCGCTACAGTCTGTCGAGGAACCCGGTCTGTACTCAGGAGCAGACAGGGTCTCGAATATATATGAGCGAAAAAACAGCAAAACGAAACGAGGACAACAGATCCCTCCATTTCCATGTGGCCAGCTTTTTCAGGTTCATGGCAGCAAACTTAAGCTTCACCCAGTTCGTCACC